>Ga0164290_1000202_pt1 | contig 225048 bp, 241 predicted proteins | sample Micstemetagenome_FD_108782 | JGI IMG/M metagenome (GOLD analysis project Ga0164290, IMG submission 108782) | Contaminated culture microbial community from soil near Moab, Utah, USA - Microcoleus steenstrupii SON62 (Illumina Assembly) | ecosystem: Environmental > Terrestrial > Soil > Soil crust... | reverse complement strand
GCGGCGCATCACGGGGTCGGAGGACGTGGAGGACGTCATCGCGCTGATGCGGCTCAACTACGAGCGCGCGGTCGCCCGGGGCCGCTGACCGGCACCGGGGGCCCGTGCGGAGGGCCGGCGCTCCCGGCCGCGCCCGCACACCCGGTCCTCACCACCCTCTCCGCATCGGCCCGTACCGTTGGCGCATGCGACCCCCCCTCGTGGCGGCCCTCGGGGCGGCCGCCCTCGCGCTGGCGGCGGTGCCGGCGGCGGCGGCGACCGACGGCCGTGGCAACACGATCGAGGTGCGCGTGCAGGTGCCCGGGGTCTCCGGCGCCCCGTACGTGGCCGCCCTGCGGCGCGCGGTGCACGGACGCGAGATCTCCGACGTGGTCGTGCGCGTCGTGACGCCGCGCCGGGTGGCCGCCATCTGCGGCGGCGCCGCGCAGGCCTGCTACGCCGGCCGCAGCGACGGGCGGGGCGTCATCACCGTCCCCGCGGCGACCGGCGCCGCCCTGCAGGCGACCCTGCTGCACGAGTACGGGCACCACGTCGACAACGCCCATCGCCACGCGGCGGGACGCGAGCCGAACGGCACGCCGCGCTGGTGGGCGGCGCGCGCCATGACCCGGCGCACGGCCCGGGGGGAGGTCGCGCCCGACTACTCCCGCGGCTGGAGCCGCAGCACCGGCGAGATCTTCGCGGAGGACTACGTCCGGCTGAACCTGGCCCTGCCATGGCGGCTGGCGTCGGTGCCGGCCCCCTCGGCCGCGGTGCTCGCCGCCATCCGCCGGGACCTGACCGGCCGGGCGACGGGGCCGGCCCCGCGCCCGGTGCCGGGCGTCGTCCCCCCGCCCGGTGACGCCGCCACGGGCGGGCGCCTGGTGATCGCCCGCCGCGGGGTGCTGCGCGGGGGCCGCACGGCCTCCGTGCCGTTCGGGCTGCTGGGTCCGGGCCGGTCGGTGCGGGCGGCCGTGCGCATCGCCGGTCCGGCAGGCGGCCGCCGCGTGCGGGTGGAGATCGTGTGCGACGGGGTAGGGCGGGGCGCCGCCGTCGCCACGGCCGCGCGTCCGGCGGCCCTGGCGCGGGGCGGGCTGGGCCCCGGGCGCTGCGAGGCCCGCCTCGTGAACCTGACCTCACGGGTGACGGTGGTGACCCTCCGGCTCACCCTGACGCGGCCCGGAGGCTGAGGGACCGCCGCCGTCCGCGGCGGCGGCCCGTCATCCCAGTGCCGTCAGGCGCGCCCCGAGCGCGCGGGCCGGGGCGATGCCGACCCCCGCGGGGTCGTACGTGAGCAGCACCACGATGCGCGGCCCCTCCGGCGCGTAGACGATGCCGGCCGCCAGCCGCGCCGCCCGGATCCAGCCGTTCTTCTGAGCGATCACCTCGCCGGCGGGCGCACCGCCGGCCAGCAGGCTCACGTTGTCCCCCCGCTGCTGGGACGCCGCGAGCCAGCCGAGCGCCAGGCGCGCCTGGTGCCCGGTGAGGCCCGTGGCGCGACGGGCGCCGGGGCGGCCGACCGCGGCGGCGTGCAGGGCGTACAGCATCCCGGCGAGGTCCTCGGCGGTGGTCACGCGGCGGGAGACGGCGGGGGGTCCACCGCCCGGGGGCGACGGCGCCAGCCCCGGCTGCAGCGCCGTGCCCACGGTGTACGGACCCGGGTAGGTGCTGCGCCGGGCGCCGAGACGCCGCAGGCCGTCGGCCGCGGCCGACGCGCCCACCCGCGCCTGCAGCCGGTTGGCGGCGAGGTTGCTCGACCAGGCGGCGAGGGCGCGCAGGTCGTGGGCGTGCGCCGACCGCTCCGGGGCCGGGCCCAGCCGCGCCAGCACGCCGGCCAGCAGGCCGAGCTTCACGGTGGAGGCGGCCGGGAAGGGCGCGCCGGCGTGCACCGCCCCCACCCGGCCCGAGGTGAGGTCCTGCACCCACCCCGCCCGGTACCGGGGCCCGGTGAGCAGCGCCCGGGCCACGGCCCGCGAGCGCGCCTGGTCGTGACGTCCGGGGGCCGCGCGCCGGGCGGAGGGCGGCAGCAGCACCGCGCCCGGCGCCGACACGCCTCCCCGGGGGCGCCCGTCGCGGAGGAACCGCACCGCGACGTCGTGCGGCCCCGGCGCCGCGCGCACCACCGCCCGCACCCTGCCGCCCCGCACGGCGGCCACGGCGACGGTGCGGCCGTCCAGGAGCACCGCCGCGGCGTCCGCCCCGGCGGGGGCCGCGGCGACGACCGTGCCGAAGAAGGCCTCCCCGGCGGCGGGGCTGAGGGCGGGGGGCCGCGGGGCGCGGCCGCCCCGTCCCGACGGGCGGCACCCGCCGCGCTCCCGGGCGACGACCGTGCGCGCCGCCGCGGCCTGCCGCCGTCCCCGCGCGCGGTCGGCGGCGCTGGGGCGGTCCAGTCCCTCCTGCTCCCGCACGCGCGCGGCGGCGTAGCGGGTGAGGGCCCCCAGCAGCGGCCGGCACGCCGGCGAGACCGGCGCGGCCGCGCGGAGCCGCTCCTGCAGGTCGCGGGCGGCGTCGTACGCCCGCTGGGCCGCCACCGGGTCGCCCCCCGCGGCGCGACCGGCGGCGTGCTCGGCCGCGGGGTAGTCCCGGGCGAGCGCGCGCACCAGCGCGGCGTCCGTGGCATGGGCGGCGGGTGCGAGCGCCGACGCCAGCGCGGCCGTCGCGACGCCCGCGACGGCGCCGCGCCGGCCCTGGCCCGCGGGCCGGGTCCGGGACGGGTGGCGCCCGGAGGGCGGAGGGGACGCCGGCACCGCGCGACCATACCGCCGCCGGTGGGCGGCGACGCCGCCCGGGGCGGGGCTAGGGTCCGGCCACTGCGGCGAGGGGGAGGTCCATGGAGACGCGGATGCTGGGCGACGGCACCCCGGTCGGCGCGATCGCGCTCGGCGCGATGGCGTTCGCCGGCTTCTACGGGGGCGGCGAGGACGACGAGGGGGTGGCCGCGATCCGGCGGGCGCTCGACACCGGGATCACGCTGATCGACACGGCCGAGGCCTACGGCGCCGGCCGGTCCGAGGGCCTGGTGGGCCAGGCCGTGCGCGGCCGGCGCGACGAGGCCGTGATCGCGACCAAGGCGAGCCGCGGGCACCCGGACTACGTGCGCCAGGCGATCGACCGCAGCCTGGGGCACCTGGGCCTCGACCACGTCGACCTCCTCTACCTGCACCGCGTGGACCCGGACGTCCCCATCGAGGAGACGGCCGGGGCCATGGGCGACCTGGTGACCGCCGGCAAGGTGCGCGCGATCGGCCTCTCGGAGGCCGGACCCGAGACCATCCGGCGGGCGCACGCCGTGCACCCGGTCGCGGCGCTCCAGACCGAGTACTCGCTGCTGCAGCGCGAGCCCGAGACGGAGATCCTGCCGGTCACCCGCGAGCTCGGCATCGCCTTCGTGGCCTACAGCCCGCTGAGCCGCGGCCTGCTCACCGGCCGCATCCGCAGCGCCGCGGACATCCCCGAGGGGGACTGGCGCCACCGCGTGCCCCGCTTCCAGGGGGACAACCTCGCGCGCAACGTCGCGTTGCTGGGGCCGCTGGAGGAGATGGCGGGGCGCCTGGGGACCACCCCCGCGTCCCTCGCCGTCGCCTGGCTGCTCTCGCGCGGTCCCGACGTGATCCCGCTGGTCGGGATGGGGCGGGTGTCGAGCGTGGAGCGGGCGCTGGAGGCGCTCGAGGTGGACGCCGGGGACGCCGACCTCGCGGCGCTCGACGAGGCCTTCCCCGTGGGCGCGGCGGCCGGCGCGCGGTACCCCGAGGCGATGATGCCCGCCCTCGGGCGCTGACGGCGCCGGGCCTGGCGGGGCCGCCCCGGGGGCGGGCGGCGTTGCCGCCGGCCGTCCCGCCCATCACGATGACGGCGCGCCGGCCCGCGGGCGGCGCGTCCACCCCCGACCCCCGAGGCTCCATGACCCCCCGACGCGCCCCCGCGCGGCTGCTCGCGCTGGCCGTCCTCGCGGCGCTCCCCCCCGTCGCCCTGGCCGGCGCGGGGGGCAAGCCGCCCGTGCCGGCGCCGCCCACCGCGCTGCCCCCGGCCCCCACGGGCATCGGTCAGCTGGCCGCGTCCCGCCCCTGGGTGATCGGGGCGCGCCCGGGCGCGGCCAGCGCCCGCCTGGTACGCGCCCGCGGCGGCCGTCTGCTCGACGCCGAGCTGGGTCTCTGGCGCGTGGGCGCCGGGCGCGCACGGCCGGTGGCGATGGCCCTGCGCGCACGGGGCCTGCTCCGTCACGCCGCACCCGACGTCCCCGCGCGCCCCGCGCAGGCGGCGCCCCCGGCGGGCGAGCCCGCCCCCTGGTACCGGCCGGTGGTCGTGCCGGCGGCGATCCCTCCACCCGCCGCACCGGCGGCACCCGTGCTCGGGCTCGTGGAGCAGGGCGTCGACGGCGCGCACCCGGACCTCACGCACGTGACGCTGAGCGGCGTGCCCGGCGCCGCCGTGCACGGCTCGGCGGCCGTGTCGGTGGCCACGGGCGCGGCGAACGGCATCGGCACCTACGGGGTCTGGCCGGGGGCGCCGACGCGGGTCTACACCGACGACGGCACCTGCTCCGGGGCGACGGCGGCCGTGCTGCGTGCCGCGCGCGAGCGCGTGCCCGTGCTGAACATGAGCTACGGCTTCCCCGACGGGGGATGCCCGTCGCACCTGGAGGCCACCAACCACGCCTACGGCCTCGGCACCGTGCTGGTGGCCTCCGCGGGCAACTCGGGCGACCGGGACAACCCCCGCTTCCGCCCGGCGAACGACCCGCACGTCCTCTCCGTCGGCGCGATCGACGAGACGCTGTCGACCACGGCGTGGTCCAACCACAACACGGGCATCGACCTCGTCGCGCCCGGCAGCCGGGTGCCGGTGGCGCGGGCCGCCGGGGACACCGGGCTGGACCCGGCGCCGTTCGCGGGCTACGGCCTGGCCGACGGCACCAGCTTCTCGGCGCCCCAGGTCGCGGCGCTGGCGGCGTGGATCCGCACGGCCCGTCCGGGGCTGAGCCAGACGCAGGCGGACGCGCTGCTGCGGCGCACCGCCCACGACCTGGGGCCGGCCGGGTGGGACGAGAGGAACGGCTGGGGGCTGCCGGACCTCGCCGCGGCCCTCGCCGCACCCGCACCGGCCCACGACCCCCTCGAGCCGAACGACGACATCCGGTGGGTGGACGGGCGGCACTTCGCGGCCGACCCGCCGCTGTGGCGCCGCGCGCGGACCGGCGCCCTGCGGGGACGGCTGGACCGGGAGAAGGACCCCGTCGACGTCTACCCGGTCCACCTGCCGCGCGGCGCCGCGCTCCGGCTGGTGCTGACGCCCGTGGCCGCCGACGTCGACATCGAGGTGTTCCGCCCCCGCGCCCGCACCGTCTTCTACACGCGCCGGCCCGCCACCCTGGTCACCGGGAGCTACGCCGCCGGACTGCGCCGCGACCGCGTCGAGGTGTCCAACCGCGGGCCGGCCACCAGGGTCTGGGTGTCCGTCTGGATCGACGCCGGCCAGGACGAGCTGGAGGCCGGGTACGCCCTGCGCATGACGCGCGTGCCGCTCCGGGCGGCCGCCCGGTAGCCCGGGCGGGGTCAGGCGTCCGGGCCGGTCCCCCAGCGCCCGAGGTGGACGACGTCGGCGAACGGGCGCCGGGCGGGGCGCCGGAGCGGGGCCAGGGGCCGGTCCGCCGGGTACCCGAGCGTGACGAGCCAGGCGCACTCGCGGTCCGCGGGCAGGCCGAGCAGCTCGCGCGCGAGCGCGTGGTCGCCCACCGCGGAATGGCCGCTGCCGATGCCGAGGTCCGCCGCGGCCAGCATCAGGCTCATGGTGAGCTGGCCCAGGTCGTACTGCACCGACTCGCGCGTGCGCGCGTCGCCGCCGGCCGGTGCGATCAGCGCGACCGTCGCGGCCGACCGGGCCACGCCGCCGCCTCCCCGCCACACGCCGGAGAGCCGGCCGAGCGCCTCACGCCCCGTCACCACCACCATGTCCCAGCGCTGCTGGTTGCGCGACGAGGGCGTCCGCCGGCCCGCCTCCAGGATCCGCCGCAGGTCGGCGTCCGCGATCGGCCGATCGGCGTAGTCGCGCACGTCCCGGCGCGCGCGGAGCGCGTCCCAGGTCTCCATCAGCCGCGCGGCGCGGGCGGTGACTCGTCCGTGTAGTAGGGCACCGCGTCCCGCTGCCGGAACAGGCCGCCGTCCTCGCGGCGCTCGGACCACAGCCCCACCTTGCCGCTGTCGGGGTACACGGTGCCGGTCGGCACCACGACGTCCGAGAACATCAGCACGCGCGCCGGCTCGCCCGAGTCGTTGCGCACCTGGTGGGCGCCCTCGGGACCGCGCGGGAAGAACACCAGGTCCAGGGGCGCCAGCACCTCGGTCCCCCCCGGGTGGCGCACGGTGGGGCGGCCCTGCAGCACCAGCAGCCACTCCTCCTCGCCGAGCTCGTAGTGGTACGGGCAGAGGGCCTCGCCCGGCGGCAGCTCGTAGAAGGACGCCCCGGTGCGGTGGGCACCGGCGCGCGTGCCCACGCGGAACATGGCCGCGCGGAACCCGGGCGGGTCGCCGTCGTCGAACTCGGCGGGCGGGTCGGTGAGGGAGGTGCGGTGCATGCGCGAGTACTACACCCCCGGCGCCCGGCCGGTCACCCGGCCCGAGGGGCGCGGGGGCGGGACGGCGCGGGGTGCGCGAGTATCGCCACCCGGCGTGCCGCGGGGACGGGCGGGCGCCGCCCTCCCGCCGTGCCCGGCGCGCGGGGTCCCACCGCCGTCCCGACCCACGAGGGGAGACCCGTGACGACCACCATGCCGCTCACCGACCGCCGCCCGCTGGGGGGCAGCGACCTGCGGGTCTCGACCCTCTGCCTCGGCGGGAACGTGTTCGGGTGGTCGGCCGGCGAGGAGGCCTCCCACGCCGTCCTCGACGCCTACCGCGATGCCGGGGGCAACTTCCTGGACACGGCGAACACCTACTCGGCCTGGGTCGAGGGCAACCGCGGCGGCGAGTCGGAGACGATCATCGGGGCCTGGATGGCCGACCGCGGCTGCCGCGGGGAGATCGTGCTGGCCACGAAGGTGGGCTACCAGGCGATGGAGGGGCAGCCGGCGGGCCTGTCCCGGCGGGCGGTGCGCGGAGGTCTCGAGGACTCGCTGCGCCGGCTGCGCACGGACCACGTGGACCTCTACTACCTGCACAAGGACGACCCGGGCACCCCGCTGGAGGAGACGCTCGAGACGCTGGACACGGCCGTCCGCGACGGCCTGGTGCGGTGGGTGGGCCTGTCCAACTACTCCGCCGGCCGCGTGCGCGAGGTCATGGAGCTCTGCCGCGCCCGCGGCTGGGCGGCGCCGGTGGCCGTGCAGCCGGGCTACAACCTGCTGGATCGCGACGTCTTCGAGGGCGACCTGCAGGACGTGTGCGTTGCGGAGGGGCTGGGCGTGGCTCCCTACTACGGCCTCGCCCGGGGCTTCCTGACCGGCAAGTACCGCCCCGGCGCGCCGCTGCCGGCGTCCCCCCGGGCCGCCGCGGTGGCCTCGCGGTACATGACCCCGCGCGGCTGGGCCGTGCTGGAGGCGGTGGAGCGGGTCGCCGCCGGGCATGGCGCGTCGCCCGCCCAGGTGGCGCTGGCGTGGCTGGCGGCCCAGCCGGCCGTCGTGGCACCGATCGCGAGCGCAACCCGCGCCGACCAGGTGCGCGAGATCGCCGGGGCGGCCGCGCTGCGCCTCGGCGACGACGAGCTCGCGGCGCTGCGGTCGGCCGGCGACGGCGGGCGATGACCCGGTCCGCGTCGCCGCGTCCCGCCACCGAGGTCGCCACGCACCCGGCCGATGGGATGCGCGACGGCCGGCGGGGGTAGGTTCGCGTCGTGCACGTGCGGAGGGGCAGGGGGGCGTACGGCGGAGCCGCGGTCGCGGGCGTCGCGCTCTGCCTGCTCGGCGCCGGGACGGCGGCCGCCGTGCCCACGATCTCCGGGGCCGACGGGGACGTGTGGAACGCGACGCGCCCGGTGCCGGCGTACGACCTCGACACGAACGGCCTGCGGGGCCGCGTGATCTGGCAGGTGGAGCGCGCCGACGGGGACGAGGTGGCCGAGGGCGCCGGGCGCGCCCCCCTCACCGTCCGGCTGCCCGGCATCGCCGACGGGGCCTACCGGCTGGTGGCGCGCGATCAGGGGCCGGGTTCGGGCACGCGCGTCGCCCGCACCTTCCGCGTGGACAGGACCCCGCCCCGCGTGACCGTGCGGCAGCCCGTGAGCGGGGCCGTGGTGCTGCTCGGCGCGCCGCTGCTGGCCGACTACGCATGCGAGGACGCCGTCACCTGTGTGGGGTCGGTGGCGCCGGGCGCCGCCCTCAACACCTCCGTGGCCGGTGCCGCGAGCTTCGAGGTCCGTGCCGCGGACGACGCCGGCAACGAGACCGTGACGCTGGTGGAGTACTCCGTCCAGGCCGCGTCGACCCCGGCGTCGCCCCAGGAACCCGCCCCCTCCGGGCCCGCCGCGACCCCCTCGGCGCCGATCGTGCTGACCACGCCCCCGGCGCCCGCCGCCGGCCCGCGGCCGGCCCCGCTGCGTCCCCGCACGGTGAACGCCCGCGCGCTGCGGCCGGCCGCCGGGACGACCGTGGCCACGCGGCGGCCGCTGCTGCGCTGGACCGCCCGCCGGGGTGCCCGCCTCTACAACGTGCAGGTGTTCCGCATGCGCGGCACGCGGGTCACCAAGGTGCTGTCCGCCTTTCCGCGGGCCAACCGCCTGCGGGTCCCCGCCGGCCGGCTCGCCCCCGGCCACAGGTACATCTGGCGCGTGTGGCCGTACGTGGGCCGCGGCTACGTCGCCCGCCCGCTGGGCCTGAGCTGGTTCGCGGTGCGCCGGGGCTGACGCTCCACCCGCGGCACGCAGCCGGCACACCCGGCGCGCCCCGGCGCGCCGGCCGTCCTGAGCCGGGGATACCGTGGGGCGATGCGCGCCGTGCTCGACGCCTTCGCCCGTGCCGCCGACGGGGACCCCGCCGCCCTGGCCGAGGCCCGCGCCGCCTGGCCCGCGCTCCGGGCACCGGAGAAGGACCTGCTGGTGGCGCTGGGGCGGCGGCTCGCCGTGGGGGAACGGTCGGAGGGCCTCGCCGCGGTGCTGCGGGGGCTGGCCGGCGACGCGGAGGGCGACGTCGACCTCGCCTCCCTCGCCCCGCCCGAGCGCGAGGACGTGCGCCGGCTGCGCGCGCACCTGGCCGACGCGGAGGGGACCGCGCCCCGGGGCGGGCGGCCCATCCGCACCGACCGCACCCCGGAGGATCTGCTCGGGCTGATGGGGCTCCAGGGCTTCCGCCCCCGCCAGCGCGACGCGGTGCAGGCGGCGCTGGACGGCCGCGACACGCTGGTGGTGATGCCCACCGGCGGTGGCAAGAGCCTGTGCTACCAGCTGCCGGCGCTCGCCAGCGACGCGCTCACGGTGGTGGTGAGCCCGCTGATCGCGCTCATCGGCGACCAGCACCGCCGCCTGGTGGCGCAGGGGCACCCCTCCGCGATGCTCGCCTCGACCCAGCCGGAGGAGGACAACGCCCGCGCGCTGGCCGACGTCCGCTCCGGGCGGGCGCGGATCGTGTTCTGCGCCCCGGAGCGGTTCGCCGGCACCGCCTTCCGCGACGCCCTCGCCCAGCGGGAGATCGCGCTGTTCGTGGTGGACGAGGCGCACTGCGTGTCGGAGTGGGGCCACGACTTCCGCCCCGACTACCTGCGCCTGGCGCCGGTGATCGCGGCCCTCGGGCGCCCGCCGGTGATGGCCGCCACGGCCACCGCCACCCCCCGGGTCGCCGACGAGATCGTCGCCCGCCTCGGGCTGCGCGACCCGCTCGTGATCCGGCGCGGGTTCGACCGGCCCAACATCACCTTCGACGTGGTCACGCTCGCCGGCGAGGGGTCGGTGGCGCGCAAGCGCGCGCTGCTCCTGGCGGGTCTGCGCCCCGAGGGGCAGCGGCCGGCCATCGTGTACTGCGGCACCCGTCGCGACACCGAGGCCGTCGCGACGATGCTGACGGAGGCCGGCGTCCCGGCCCGCACCTACCACGCGGGCATGGACCAGGCCGCCCGCGAGCGCAACCAGCGCGCCTTCATGGACGGCGAGGTCGACGTCATCGTCGCGACCAACGCGTTCGGGCAGGGCATCGACAAGGGCGACATCCGCGCCGTCTGGCACTGGGGCCTGCCGACCAGCGTGGAGGCCTACTACCAGGAGGCGGGCCGCGCCGGCCGGGACGGCCTGCCGGCCCGCGCCGTGCTGCTGGCGATGCGCGCCGACCTGGGACGCCTGGTCCGGTTCATCCAGGAGTCGCAGGTCACGGTGGGGCAGGTGGAGTCCGTGGTGGACGGGCTGCGGCGCGCGGCCGGCCGGGACGGCGCCGCGTCCGTGGACGTCCGCGGCCAGGACGACCGCCACCGGGTGGCGCTCGCGGTGGCCGAGCGGGCGGGGGCCGTCGCACTCGCGCCGGGTCCGGGCGGGCGGGTCAGCGCCCGCGTCACGGGCGCGCTCGACCGTCGCGCCGTGGCCGCCGCGTGCCGGGCCGCCGTCGACCGCCGGTGGACGGCCTACGGCGCCCTGAAGGACTTCGTGGAGCGGGACGACGGCTGCCGCCGGCGGCGGCTGCTGGCGCACTTCGGCTCCGAGGAGACCCCCGCCCCGACCGTGCGCTGCTGCGACCTGTGCGAGCCCCCGGAGCTGCCCGAGGCGGCGGTCCCGCGCCGGCGGGCCGCCGCGCCGGCGGCGGACGGGCCCCCAATGGACGAGGGGCAGCTCGCGGCGCTCAAGCGCTGGCGGGCGGAGGCGGCGGACGGCAAGCCCGCGTACACGGTCGCCACCAACGCGACGCTCGAGGAGATCCTCCGCCGGCGTCCCACGACGCCCGCGCAGCTGCGGGAGATCCGGGGCGTGGGGCCGGCCTTCGTCGAGCGCCACGCCGAGGCGCTCCTGGCCCTGCTGCCCACGCTCGCCTGACCCCGCGGCCCGCGGCGGGCGTCAGGGCAGCACGCGGTTCACCTGGGTCAGCCACTCCCGGGCCTGGTCGCCCACGCGGTAGGCGCCCACGCCGTTCGCCAGCGCCTGGCGGCCCGCGGGCGTGGCCGACGCCAGTGCGAACTGGCACGCCATCGGCGTGCCGCAGCCGGCCGGTGCGCCGGCGGGGGCGGTGGCGGAGCCGGTGATCAGCAGGTGCAGCCGCCCGACGCCCGGCCCGCCGCTGCGCGCGATGTAGTCGGCGAACCGGGCCGGCGCGGCGCGCCACACGGCGGCCGGCACCGCCTGGCGCGACCCGTGGTACATCTCGAGCCAGACCCCGCCGGCGTGCGCGAGCGCCCCGATGACGCCCCGCCAGGCCGGACGCACCGAGCGCGAGCCGGTGGCGTCGAGCGAGAAGTGGGCGCCGCGCCCCACGCCGATCGCCGTGACCATGGCGGGGGCGATGTAGAGGTGGACCCGGTCGGCGTAGGTGCCGCCCGCCGGGTGCGGCGACGCGGCGAGCGCCGCCATCGCCGCGGACAGGCGCGAGCCCGGGTGCTCCGGACCGGGCACGGGGGGGACCTGGGTACGGCGCACGATGCGGTACCCGGTGGGCGTGACCCGCACGTCGTTGTGCGCGGCCACCCGGATGCGGGTGCCGCGGACCGTGACCCACCTGTAGGCCACCGGCACCCGCGGGTCGCGGAAGGCGTTGCCGATCTCGTCGACGCCCACCAGCCCGGACGGGCTCGCGTCCACCGCGGCGCGCAGCCGGTCGGCCATCGCCGCGGCGGAGAGCCCGTGCAGGTCCGCGGCGCGCACCTTGCCCACCGAGTGCGCGTCGTTGACGGCGCGATCGCGGAACACGCCGCCCGGACCCGGGTCCTGCCGGTAGCCGCCCCGCTCGGGGGTGAGCCCGTCCGGCGCCGTGAAGATCACCTCGGCCGCCGCGCGCTCGTCGTAGACGATCGACACGGCGGCCGCGGCGGGCGACGTGGACACCGCGGCGGCGGCCAGGGCGGCGAGCGCGAGGCGGGCAGGGGGCATGCGGGCGGGCTCCTGGGGTCGGCGGGGGCGTCCGGTGCGTGCGCCCCCCCTCCATGTCGGCAGCCGGGGGCCGCGCCCGCACCTCCGCGGTCCGCGGGCCACGTCCACCTCCACGCCCCGCCGGGCCGCGCGCGCCGCGCGGGGCCCGCGTCAGCCGGGCAGCAGGCCGTCCGGGCAGGGCACCGGGCGCGCCGGCGGGAAGCGCGCGTAGGCGACCGTCGCGTCCGTCGTGTCGTGCGGCGGGCTCGCGTCGTGCCGTGCGGCCGTGGCGTCGGCGGTGTAGCCGCCCCACGGCCCGTCCCGCTGGTTGCGGCGCGAGCCCGCGCACAGCAGGACGCAGGGGCCCTCGCCCGCGCCGACGAAGGTGTGGCGGGTGCCGGGCGGGCAGTGCACGACGTCCCAGCGGCGGAGCCTCCGCTCCTGGCCCTCCACGATCAGCAGGGCCTCGCCCCAGAGGACGACGAAGTCCTCCTGCTCGTTCTCCCAGTGGTACTGCCCGCACGGCTCGCCGGGCCCCATCACCCGGATCGCCATGCCGAGCATCGGGAAGAGCGTCTCGGCCTCCTGGCCGTCCGCCCCCGTGAGCGGCAGGTTGTGCCCCTGGCCGGGCTTCTCGAACCAGCGCGCGTCACGGGCGTTCACGACGAACCACCCGGGGGTGACGGGCACCAGCCCGGCCTCGGTGCGCTGCAGCTCGGCCTCGGGGACCACGACCCGATCGTACCTCCCGCCGCCCCGCCGGCGGACCCCCCGGGACGCCCCCGCCCGGTGCGCGGGAGCGCCGCAACGGACTAGCGGGTCGCGGCCACCCGCCCCGCGCCCACCACCAGGGCGTCGTCGATGCTGAGGTCGGCGAGCACCTCGGCGTGCCCGGCCTCCGGGTCCGGGTGGGGGGCGCCGGCCGGGTCGGCGGGATCCTCGATGGAGTCGACCACCGTGACGCTGAGGTGGTCGACGAGCCGGATCTCCTCGGGCGCCGCCAGCGCCCCGCCGGCCGGGTCGTGGGTGATGCGCACCGTGGGGCGGGTGCAGTGCTCGGGGTGGTTCTCCGCCACCAGGCCCCGCTCGCCGGTGGACAGCACCACCGCCGTGCCCACCGGGTAGGGGGCGACGACCCGGCTGAACACCCGCACCACGGCGGGGTCGAAGGCGGTGCCGGCCGACCCGAGCACCAGCTCGTACGCCTCGTGGGAGGGGCGCCGCATCCGGTACACCCGGTCGGAGGAGACCGCGTCGTACACGTCCGCCACCGCCGCGACCCGCGCGTGCAGGTGGATCTGCTCGCCGCTGCGGCCGTGGGGGTAGCCCCGGCCGTCGACGCGCTCGTGGTGCCCGATGATGACGGCCCGCGCGAGGGCCGAGACCGTGCCCCCCTCCACGAGCAGGGCGCCGGCCTCGGGGTGCTGCCGGATCAGCTCCATCTCGTCGTCGCTCAGCCGCCCGGGCTTGGTGAGCACGCTCTGCGGGATGACGACCTTCCCGACGTCGTGAAGCAGCAACCCCAGCCCGAGCTTCACGAGCCGTGCGTCGATCTCGTCACGCCGGCGCATGCCCCGGTAGTCGCGCCAGCCGTCCTCGCGCATGACCGCCTCCCCCAGCATCAGCCCGAGGATGCAGACGTTGATGGAGTGGGTCAGCGTGTGGGCGTCGAAACTGCCCAGGTCGTCGAGGAACGACAGCAGGGCCCCGGAGGCGCGCACCTCCTGGAGGATCTTGCCCACGACGCCCTCCAGGTGGGCGAGCTGCTCGTCGGGGACCTTGGTGCGCCCGCCGCCCTGGGCGCTCGTGAAGACGGTCCCCAGCGCGCCGACGGCCTCCCGGCGGGTGCGGTCGCTGACGGGCCCGGTGGCCCGGATGCCCTCCGAGATGCCGTCCTCGACGTACACGGCGAACACGCCGGCGCGGGGGAGGGCGTCGATCATCGCCTGGGTCAGCGTCACGCCGCGCGCCAGCAGTGCGTGCCGCACGCCCTCCTGGGACGACCACACGGTCTGCCCCAGGCGCATGCCGGGCGTGACCCGCGAGACCGAGAGGATCCTCACCGTGCCGGCTCCGTCCGTCGAGATGGTCCGGCCGTGCGGCCGGGGGACCCGCGCCGCCGGGCCTCCCCTGATCTCGGCGCCCCGGAGCGGCACCTTGACCGCCTCCTCCAGGTGGGGCCGCCGGGTCCGGCGGGTACAGGGGCTCCGCCACCGACCCAAGGACCGCGCATGCCCTCCAGCACCCGCCGCGCCGCCGGCACCGACGACCTCGCCGACCTCACCGTCGCCGAACTCCGGGATCGCGCCCGGCGCGCCGGCGTGGGCGGGGCCAGCGGCATGAAGAAGGCGGAGCTGGTCGAGGCGCTGCGCGCGACCGCCGCCCCGGCCGGCGACGCCCCCGCCGGGGACGCGCCGCCCGCCCCGCTCGCCGGCGCCCCGGCCCCCGTCGACGGGTCCGGTGAGCCCACCAAGCTCGACGAGAAGCTCGGTGAGGTGATCGGGCTCGCGCGGGCGGCGCGACAGGCCCTCGAGCGCGTGGCCGCCCTCACGGGGGACGACCCCCGCCGTGACCTGGTGGCCAGGATGCGCGACGAGACCGACGAGGTCGCACGCCGCTGCGAGGAGGCCCTGGACGGCCTCGGGGGGCGCGCCGAGGCGGTCGGGGAGTTCGCCGAGGAGACCGAGGGCGAGGCCGTCGAGATGATGGAGACCTACCTCGGGGACGACGCCGACGCGCTGGACGGCTTCGAGTTCCTCGTGATGGCCGAGGTCGGCGAGATCAGCCACTGGCTCATCCTGCGCACGATGAACCGGCGCGCCTCCGACCCGCTGGTGGGCGAGCTCACCCAGGCGTGCATCCCGGTGAAGGAGCGCCACTTCGCGCAGGTGGTGGAGGCGTCGCTGGCGCTGGCCGCCGAGGAGGACCCCTCCGAGCCCGCCTAGGGGCGTCGCCGGGTCAGGGGGCGGTGGCGAGGCGCCGCGCCTCGCCGCCGGTCCGGCGGACGGGCCCGCGGGCCACGCGGCCGCGCCCCCCGGCCTTCGCGGCGTAGAGCGCCTCGTCCGCCCGGCGCAGCAGGTCGTCCGGGCGGTCGGCGTCGCCCGGGAGCGCGGCGACGCCGAACGAGCAGGTGACCCCGGCGCCGGGCGCGACCACGTTCCCGGCGGCGTCGATCGCGCGTCGCACCCGCTCCGCCACGACCGCCGCCTCGGGCCCGGTCACCCCGGGCAGCAGCACCAGGAACTCGTCGCCCCCGAGGCGGACGAGCAGGTCGCCCTCGCGGAGCGCCGACTGCGCCGCCGCCGCGGTGCCCACGAGCAGCGCGTCACCCACCGCATGGCCGAAGCGGTCGTTGACCTCCTTGAACCGGTCGACGTCGAAGGCGATGGCCGCGAGGGGCCGCCCGGTGCGCACGGCGTCGGCCGCCAGCCCGTCGAGGGTGGCCGCGAGCACCCGCCGGTTGTGCGCCGACGTGAGCGGGTCGGTGACGAGCAGAACGTCGCGCTCGGCGATGAGCTGCCCGTGCAGGCGGCTGGTGAGGAGCATGCGCAGCGCCGCGAGCGCGGCCAGCGCGAGGCCGAGCGCGAACTCCGCGGGCCGCCCGGGACTGACCACGGCCACCGCCGCGACCGCGCAGACGAGCGGCACGGTGCCGCTCCACGCCGGGGGCGTGGTGTGCGGGGCGCGGGTCCGCGGTCCCGCGTCGCGCCGGGCCCGCGCCGCGGCCTCCACCCACAGGCCCGCCGCGACGACGTACGCGGCCCACGCGAGCGCGTCGTGCCCGGCGACCCCGTGCAGGCCGCCGATCAGGTACGCCACGTCCGCCACCAGCGTGACGGCGACCGCGAGCGCGATCCCGCCCACCCAGCCCGGCAGGGCGCGGCGGTGGCGCAGCACGAGCCAGGCGAGCGCCGCGAGCCCGAGCGTGTCGAGCACGGGGTACATGAGCGCGACGTCCCCCGGCGCCCCCGGGGCGCCCGCCAGGGCGTCGTCCAGGTACACGCCCCACGCCAGCAGCCCCACGGTGCCCGCGACCAGCGCGCCGTCCAGCACCCCCTGCCAGCCCCGCTCGGGACGCAGGCGCCGGTACACGAGCACGATGCCCGCGGTGGTCGGCACGTAGAACAGCAGCCACAGCAGGTCGATCAGGCCGGCGGGCACCACCTCGGCCGCGCGGGCGGCGTTCACCGCCGCCAGCAGGTCGGTGGCCGACCAGATCGCCTGCCCGAGGGCGAACAGCAGCCACGCCCGGCGGAGTGCGCCGCCGCCGCGGGCCGCCGCCAGGCAGGCGAGGGCCGCCAGCGCCTCCATCGCCGACGCCGCGCCCGCGGCGCCGGCGGCGCTCCACGCCACGCCGGGCGCGGCCAGCAGCGCGGCCCCCACGGCGAGCGCCACGGCGGCGGCGGCGCCCCTCCGGCCGGCGAGGAGGCGGCGCCCCGCCTGTGCGCGCGTGCTGGTCATCAGGCCCCGATCGGCAGACGCGGCGCCGCCTCGCCCGTGTGATCCACGGCTTCCGCCTGCGGGTTCTCCGCAGATCGGCCGGCCTGGCCGGGGGCGCCCTCTCGCCGGGGCCCCCGGCCGGCCCGCCGGGGCTACGCCCGCCGGTACAGGCGGACGGTGAGCGGCGCGAACACGGCCGTGATCACGGCGGCCTCGGCCAGCACCAGCCCGACGTCGCCCGCCGACGCCCCGCCCGCCATGAGGTCGCGGGTCGCGGTGACCAGGTGGGAGACCGGGTTGACGTCCACGAACGCCTCCAGCCACCCGGGCAGCGTCTCGGGGGCGACGAAGATGTTGCTCAGGAAGATCAGCGGGAAGATGCCCATGAACCCCGCGTTCATCACGGCGCTCGGCGTGCGCAGCAGCAGCCCGACGGTGGTGAACACCCACGACAGCGCGAACGCGGCCACCACCACCAGCAGCATCGCCCCCAGCACGCCGGCGACGCCCGCATCGGGCCGGAAGCCCATGATCAGCCCGAGCAGCACCACCACCGTCCCGGCGATCGCGTAGCGCACCGCGTCGCCGAGCAGCGCGCCCACCAGCGGGGCGGGACGCCACACGGGCAGCGACCGGAAGCGGTCGACGACACCCTTGGTCATGTCGGTGTTGAGGGCCACGCCGGAGTAGACCGCCGTGAACAGCACCGACTGCACCAGCATGCCGGGCAGCAGGAACTGCAGGTACTCGTCGGTGGAGCCGGCCACGGCGCCCCCGAACAGGTACGTGAACATCAGCAGGAAGAGCACCGGCGTGATGGTCACGTCGAGCAGCTGCTCGGGGACGTGCTTGATCTTCAGCATGCCCCGCCAGCCGAACGTGAGCGCGGTCGACAGCGGACCCGGCCGTGGCGGGCGCTCGCCGGTGGCCAGCACGGCGTGGACCCTCTCGGTGACCGCGCGCTCGGGCGCGGCGGCGGGCGTGCTGGGGGCCGTCGTCATGCCTGCTCCTCTCCGTCGTCGGCCGGGCGCCCGGTGAGCGCCAGGAACACCTCGTCCAGGCTCGGCTGCCCGAGCGCGAAGTCCGCCAGCGGGACCCCGGCGGCCGCCAGCGCCGCGAGCGCCGCCGAGGCCTGGGCGGAGTCGGGCACCGGCACCGACAGCGCCGCGGGGTCGGATCCGCTCTGGGCCGGCGCGCCGAGTGCGGACTCCAGCACGCGGGCCGCCTCGTCCCGGTCGTCGGGGTCGAGCAGGCGCACCTGCATGGCGGCCCGGCCCACCGACGCCTTCAGCTGCCCCGGCGTGCCCTCGGCGATGACGCGGCCCCGGTCGATCACGGCGATGCGCGCCGCCAGCTGGTCGGCCTCGTCGAGGTACTGCGTGCACAGCAGCACCGTGGTGCCCTGTCCCACCAGGGCCCGCACGATGTCCCACACCTGGTTCCGCGAGCGGGGGTCGAGACCGGTGGTGGGCTCGTCCAGGAACAGCAGCTCGGGGGTCACGACCAGGCTCGCCGCGATGTCCAGGCGCCGCCGCATGCCGCCGGAGTAGTGCTTCACGAGCCGCCCGGCCGCCTCGACCAGGTCGAACGCCTCGAGCAGCTCGTCCGCGCGCCGGGCGGCGCGCCGCGGCCGGTGGCCCAGCAGCCGGCCCATCAGCACCAGGTTCTCGTGCCCCGTGAGGTCCTCGTCCACGGAGGCGAGCTGACCGGTGAGGCTCACCAGGGCGCGCACCGCGTCCGGCTCGGCGGCCACGTCGTGCCCGAGGATGCGGGCGCGTCCCGCGTCGGGCCGCAGCAGCGTGGCCAGCATGCGGATGGTCGTCGTCTTCCCGGCGCCGTTGGGGCCGAGCACGCCGTAGACCACGCCGCGCGGCACGCGCAGGTCGACGCCGTCCACCGCCCTCGTGCCGCCGAACGTCTTCACCAGGCCCTCGGCCTCGATGGCCGTCACCGCGCCGTTCATCCCACCCCTCCGGGTCGTCCGGGTCCGGCCCCCCTCCCGCGCCCGCGGAGCGGGGGCGCCGCGGTCACGGGGAGGGGGGGTACGTCTGTTCAGACGGCCGCCCGCGCCCCGGATCATCGGTCCCCGGGCGGTCCCGTGTCACGTGGGGGCGGCGACATGGCCGCGGCGCGTGCGCCGCAGAGCCCAGCGAGGGCTCCCCCGAGGGCGATCCCGCCCGCCCGCCGGGCGCTTTCTGGCGCCTCCGGCTCAGGCCGGCGGCCGCCCCACCCGATCGGGGGGTGGCGCCGCGGACCCCGCCGCGCGAGCCTCCCGGCCCATGCGAGCACACCCTCTCCGACACTCCTCACGCTGGGCCGGCGCCGCGGGCGCCATCCTGGCCGCCCTCGCCCTCGCCCTGACGGCGGGGCCCGCGGCGGCGATCCGCGGCGGGGCGCCCGCCGATCCGGCGGCCTGGCCGTTCATCGTGGCGCTCATGCGCCCCGGGGCGAACGACTACGAGAACCAGTTCTGCGCGGGGGCGCTGGTGGCGCCCAACCGGGTGGTGACCGCCGCCCACTGCGTCGTGGAGGACGGCCGGGTGCTCCGCGCCCGCGACGTGCAGGTGCGCACGGGTGGCCAGCCGCTCGCGCGCCGCCGGGGCGATCGCGTGCGGGTGGCCGCGATCCGGAAGATGCCGCGCTACCGGGACACCGGCGAGGGCTGGGACGCCGCCGTGCTGGTGCTCGCCGAGCCGGTGTCCACGCCCACCATCCGCGTCGCCACCGGCGCGGACGCGGCGATCACCGCGGCCACCCGGCCGGCGCAGATCGCCGGCTGGGGCGACCGCACGGACGGCAACGGCGTGTTCCCGACCCGGCTCTTCGCGGGAACCGTCCCGATCCGGTCGGCCCGCCTGTGCGGGCGCCTGGTGTCCAACCTGTTCGAGGCGTCCTCCGACATGTGCGCCGGCGTGCTCGCGCGCGGCGGCCCGGACACCTGCAAGGGCGACAGCGGCGGACCGCTGATCGTGGTCGGGACGGCCGGCGAGCCCGTCCTCGCGGGCATCACCAGCTCGGGCAACGGGTGCGGCCGTCCCCGCAGCCCGGGTGTCTACACCCGCGTCGCGGCGCTCACCGGCTGGCTGCGCTCCGTGGGCGTCCCCGTGGACCCGCCCGCCCCGGCGCCGCCCCCGCCGCCGGCACCCGCCCCGGCCCCGCCCGTCCCCGCCTGATCCGGATCCTCCCCGGCCTCTAGGGGCCGGGGCGGATGCCCCACTCGGTGGTCACGCTCTCGCCCGGGGCGAGGCGGCGCACGCCGTCTCCCGAGGCGAGGGCGTTCGGCGCGCAGGTCATGGGCTCCACGCCGAGGCTGCGGCGCGCGACGGTGGGCTCCGTGTCGCCGGTGAACAGCATCACGTGGGTGTGCGCGGGGTCCATCCAGACGGCGGCGGCGCCTCCCCCCGTGGCGCGCACGTGCACCCACGCCCGGCCGTCGGCATCCCGGTCGAGGTCGGTGAACGCGGTGTCGAGCACGGTGTCCCCGAGCCGCCGGCCCGCGCGCAGGTCGGTGTCGCCCGTGACGGGCGCGCGGCCCGTGGGGATGCCCCGCTCGTCGGCGGTCAGCACCGTCGCCGCCGGCATCCGCACCTCGAGGTCGTCCACGCGGGCCGCCCCGAGGCGCAGATAGGGATGGGCGCCGGTGCCGTAGGGCGCGGGCGCGTCGCCCCCGTTGCGCGCCGTGGTGCGGACCCGGTACCCGTCCGCGCCGACGCGGTGCTCCACGCGCAGGTCGAGCAGGAAGGGGTAGCCGGGCCGGGGGTGCAGGCGCAGCTCCAGCACGGCCGCGTCCGGGCGCTCCTCGGCCACCCGCCAGTTGAGCCAGCGCGTCAGCCCGTGGAGCGCGCAGCCGGTGGGGACCTCGTCCAGGGCGAGCTGGAGGTCGCGCCCCTCCCACCGGTAGCGCCCGTCGGCCACCCGGTTGGGCCAGGGGATCAGCACCTGGCCGCGCCCGGCCTCGCAGACGGCGCCGGCCTCGTAGCCGTCGATCAGGTCCTCGCCGGCATGCCGCAGCAGGCGCAGGCCCGCGCCCACCTCGGTGACCACCGCGACCAGGTCGCCGTGGGTGATGGTGATCTGGCGGCCGGAGGCGTCCACCCCCCGCCCGTACCCCCGCGCGCCCCCGGCCACCCTCCCTCCCCGTGGCCGCACCGGGGGTGTCCCGGTCTGGCCCGGCGGCCCACGCGGCCGGGGGGCGCGGGGAGGGAGGGTGGCCTCATGCCCGCCTCCCGTCGACGCCCCGCCCGCCGCGTGCCGCGGCGCTCATCCCCGCCACACCCCTGCCGATCCGGGTGGTCACCGGGACCGCGGGGGCCGCGATGAGCGGTCCGCACCCCGGCGCCGACGACGCGCACGAGCAGGCGGAGGGCATGGCGATGGGTGAGAGGCTTGCGGCGCTGCTGGACGAGGCCCGGCGGGAGCTCGAGTCGTGGCAGGCCGCCTGCACCGAGGCGGGCTTCCTGCCGCGCACCGAGACCGAGGGCCTGCTGGTGCGCATCGGGGACGCCCTGCACGAGTCGGACGCACGCGGGCGTCGCGCGCTCGCGCCCCAGCGTGTGCCCCCCGCCCTGGAGGCGCCCGCGGTCTCCGCCGCGGACGAGCGCCCGCGACGGCACCTGCGCGCGCTGCCGGGCGCCGCGGCGCGGGCCCGCGCGCGGGCCCACACGGGCTAGGGCGCGGGCGACACCGCCGCCCGCGCCGCGCAGCCCCTCCGGGCCGCGCGGCCGAGCAGGTCGACGGCCACGCGCCGCGGCATGGCGCACCCCAGCCCGGTGGTGCCGAAGGCGAGCACGCGCCAGCGGGCACGGCGACCCAGCGCGACGCCCGCGGGTTGCACGAGGCGCTCGCGGCCCCGGCGGGGGAGGATCCGCGCCAGCGCGTAGCGACGGTCGACGGTGGAGACCCGGACCGTCACCCGCACCGCGGGGCGGAACTGCTGCGGCACGACCTGCAGGGCCTTCGCGCGTATCGCGACGGCCTCGGCGCGGGTGGGGGCACGGGACGCGGCGGCGGGGGCCGCCTGCACCCCCGCGGCGGTGCAGGCGGCGGCCAGCACGAGGCCGGCGAGGCGGGTGGAGGGAGGCCGCCTCACGGTGCGACCACGTCCTCGTGCCGGTGCGCGGGGCGCCCCTGACGGGACGCGTGGCAGCGGTCGCACAGGGGGAACCACGGCGCCCGGCTGCCGCCGCACTCGGGGCAGCGGGGACGTGACGCCCGGATGGCGGCTCCCAGCAGCTCCGAGACGCGCTCGGCGGCGGCCGCCTCCGCCGTGACCGCGCGGTCGAGGGCCACCTCCCCCCTGCCGGGGAACGCGTGGCAGAACCAGCGCAGGATGGCGGCGCGGCGGGCGGCCGCCTCGGCCTCCTCGAGCTCCATGCCGCGGATGCGCCGCACGTCCACCAGGTCGGCGAGGGACTCGTCGTGGGCGACGGCGTGGCCCAGCCGCACCAGCAGCTCCGCGTCCCCATCGGCGTCGGCGGGCGCCGTGGCGAGCCGCCACGCGGCGTCCAGGCCGAGCCGGTCCATCACCGCGTCCAGCAGCGCGATGCGGGCCTGCAGGGGCGCGACCGACTCGACGCGCAGCCACTCGTGCCGCCGGCACGCCTCGGCGGCCGCGGCCGACCACGCCGACAGCGCGCGCATCAGCTGCCCGGGCCGCTCCACCCCGAGGTCCTCCAGGCGGGGACGCAGGAGCCCGTGCTCGATGGCGCGGAAGCCGAACCAGTCCTCGATGGGTGTCCGCGGCGCCAGCTGATGGCGGATGGAGGCCGAGGGCTGCAGCCAGCCGACGCCCCGCAGCACCGCCACCCGGCCGCGCTCTGACAGGCCGTGGCGGCCCGCGCGCCCGGCGATCTGGGCGACCTCCCAGTCGTGCAGCGGCCGGCGCTCGCGGCCGTCGTACTTGCTGGTCTCGGCGAACACGACCGTGTCGCAGGGCAGGTTGACGCCGTGACCGAGCACGTCGGTGGCCACCATCACTTGGGCCTCGCCCTCGATGAAGCGGCGGATCTGCACGCGCCGGGCGGCCAGGGGCATGGCGCCGTAGAGGACCGCCACGCGCCCCCTGCGGTGGCGCTCCAGCTCCGCCGCCAGCGCCAGGACCGCGCGCCGGGAGAAGGTGATCACGACGCTGCGCGGCGGGACGGCGCCCAGATCCACCGGGCCGGCCCACTCCAGGGGCGCGAGGCGCTCGTGGACGCGCAGCTCCCCGTCGGGGAAGGCCGCGCGCAGCAGGGGCAGGGCGTCCAGGGCGCCGAGCAGGCGCAGGTGGCGGTAGTCGGCCGCGGCCAGCAGGCGTGACCAGGCGGACCCGCGCTCGGGATCGGCCGCCCAGTGGCACTCGTCCAGCACGAGGACCTGCCCCCGCATGGGGGCCATCTCCGCCGTGCAGGCGATGATCGGGGCGTTCTCGTTGATCCGCTCCTCGCCGGTGACCAGGCCCACGTTCTCCGGGCCGGCGAGGGCGCACAGGCGCTCGTGGGCCTCCTGCGCCAGCATCCGCAGCGGCGCGGCGAAGGTGCCGGCACCCTCGGCGGCGAGGAACGCCAGGGCGTCGTGCGTCTTGCCCGAGTTGGTGGGGCCGAGGTGGAACACGACGGTGTCCGGGGCGTGGCGACGCTCGGGCAGGCGCACCTCGATGCGGCGCGGCGCCGGCTCCGCCTCGCCGCGACCGCGCGCCATCGCCTCGAACGCCGTGTCCGGCAGCTGCATCTGCAGGTCGTGCAGCAGGGGCGGATGGGCCGCGCGGAGGGCGACCAGCGCGTCGACCGGGATGCGGTTGCGTCCGTGGAGCGGCAGCATCCCGGCGCCCACGAGGCGCCGGAACTGCGCCGGCGGCACGCCGAGCACCGCCGCGGCCGTGCTGCGGGACACGTGCGCGCGCCCCCGGAGCCGGCGCGGCAGGTCCTCCTCGGGCTCGCGGCCCAGGGCGCGGTGCAGCCAGGCGGGCGGCGCGTGGGCGGCGGCCAGGGTCGCGCGCAGGCTGACGGTGCCGTCGCCGTCGGGCCGGCGCTGCAGGCGGCCCTGCAGGTCGCCGGCGTGGCGGGCGACGTCCGCGGGGGCGATCCCCAGCACGGCCGCGGCCTCCTCGTGGCGCAGGCGCCCCGGCGTGTCCGAGGGCTCGAGGCCGAGGACCTCGCGCCATGCGCGGGCCCGCCGGGCACCCGCCTCCCTGCTGCCGCCGCCTCGCGCGCGGTGCGTCACGTCGTCCCCTCCGTGGCGCCGTCGCGTCGCGCGCCGGAGGTGGCGCGGGCGACCTGCGGCGCCCTGCTCACGTCGATGCGGGCCACCCTGGCGTCGCGGCGCGACGGGGTCCTGCCCGCGACGAGGGTAGCGGACGCCCGGCGCGGCGCCCTCAGAGGGACGCGCCCAGGTCGACGGCGGCGACCTCCCGGTACAGCGGCGGCCCGCCGGGCCGTGCGTGGGAGTCGAGCAGCGCGCCGCGGACCGCGACGAAGGGCTCCAGGCCGGGCGCCGGCAGGGCGTCCACCGGCCCCGGCCGCCGCAGCCGCACCAGGGTGACGTGGGGCCACAGGGGCGCGGGGTCGGGCGCGCGCCCGAGCACCCCGTCCACGGCGGCGCGCACCCGCGCCGCCCGCTCCGCGAGCAGGCCGAGGGGGTCGTCCAGCTCCAGCGCGACCAGGCGGGCGCGCCGCCCCCGGGGGTGCGCTCGCAGGCCGGAGGGGCCCAGCGGGATCGCCGGTCCGGCCAGGGCCGCGCGCACCGCCGCCCTCAGCGCCGGCAGGGCCGCGGGCGGCACGGCGCCCAGGAAGTCGAGCGTGAGGTGCAGGTTCTCCGCCGGCACGGGGCGGCCCCCGGTGGAGGTCGCCACCCGTTCCGCCAGATGGGCGACGCCGGCGCGGGCCCCGTCGGGCAGCGCGAGCCCCACGAACAGGCGGGTGCCGGGCGGGGCGGGCATGTCGCGGCGAGGCTTCCCGGCCGGCGACGTCAGGTGGTCCCGGTGACCGGAGCGGCGGCGGGGTCCTCCGCGAGGGCGCGCAGGAACGCGCCGGCGGCCGCCGGCGGCATCGGGCGCGCGACGAGGAACCCCTGGGCGCGATCGCAGCCGAGCGCCCGCAGCGCGTCCCGCTGCTCGGGCGTCTCGACGCCCTCGGCCACCACCAGCAGCCCGATCGCGTGGGCCATGTCGATGGTGGCGCGCACGATCGCGGCGTCGTCCGGGTCGCGGTGGACCCCGTCGATGAAGGCGCGGTCGATCTTCAGCGCGTCCAGCGGGAACCGCTTGAGCCGGCTCAACGAGGAGTAGCCGGTGCCGAAGTCGTCGAGCGCGAGCCCCAGGCCGAGCCGGTGCAGCGACGCCAGCACCGCGTCGGGCGACGCGGTCTCCTCCATCAGCACGGTCTCGGTGATCTCCAGCAGCAGCGCCCGGGCCGGCAGCCCGGTGCGCTCGAGGATCCGGGCGACCTGGGCGGGGAAGAGCGGATCGGCCAGCTGGCGCCCCGACACGTTCACCGCGACGCCCAGGGGCAGGCCGAGGGTCTCGCGCCACCGCGCCGTGTTGCGGCAGGCGCCCTCGAGCACCACCAGCCCGAGGTCGCCGATGAGGCCCGCCTCCTCGGCGATCGGGATGAACTCCATGGGCGGCACCAGCCCCCGGTCCGGGTGGCGCCAGCGGACGAGCGCCTCCGTGGCCGAGGGCAGGCCGGTGGCCAGGTTGAGCACCGGCTGGTGCCACACCTCCAGCTCCCCCTGCTCCAGTGCCCGCCGCAGCTCGGCCTCGGTGCGGACGCGCGCGATGACGCGCCGGCGCATCTCATCGTCGAAGATCTCGTGCCGGCCGCGGCCGCGCTCCTTGGCCCGGTACATCGCCGCGTCGGCGTCACGGATCAGCGAGTCGGGGTCGTCCTCGGGCCGCGTGGCCAGCGCGATCCCGATGCTCACCGAGAAGAAGTGCTCCACGTGGTCCAGCACGACCGGCCGCGTGAAGGCCTCCTCGATCCGGCGCGCGATCTCCGCGGCCCCCTCCACGCCGCGCACCCCCTCGCACACCACCACGAACTCGTCGCCGCCCAGCCGGGCGACGGTGTCCGTCGGCCGCAGCACGGCGGCCAGGCGCGGCGCGATCTCCAGCAGCACGCGGTCGCCGGCGCCATGACCCAGCGAGTCGTTGACGACCTTGAACCTGTCGACGTCGAGGACCAGCACGGCGACGTCGATGCCCTCCCGGCGCCGCCGGCGCAGCGCGCGCTCCAGGCGGTCCATCGCGAGCGTCCGGTTCGGGAGGCCGGTGAGCGCGTCGTGCAGGGCCGCGTGGCGGGTGGCCTCCTCCTCCCGGTCGCGCTCCAGGGCGACCGCGATGAGGGTGGCCACCGAGCGCACGAAGGCCACGTCGTCGGCCGAGAAGCGGCGGCGCTCGCGGGAATGGACGTTCATCACGCCCCATGGGCGCTCGCGGCCCTCGACGGCGACGGCGAGGCTGCTCATCACGCCGAGGTCACGGATGTCGGGGGCGGCGGCGAACCGCGTCTCGCGGCTCCAGTCCTCCACCACCACCGGGGCGCGGCCGCGCAGCGCCGCGCCCGCGTCACCGGACTCCTCCATGGGGATGCGTGTGGGCATGCGGTGGCGGTCGCCGGGGGGCACGCCCACCGCGGTGGCGACGCGCAGCGTCCGCGTCTGCGCCTCGTATTCCAGGACCACGCCCATCTCGACGCCCAGTGTGGTCGTGACCGTGCGCACGGCGTGCGTCACCACCTCGTCCACGTCGTGGGCGCCGAGGGCGAAGCGGCCCAGGTCGGCCACCGCGCGCTGCTGCCGGGCCCGCCGCGCCAGCTCCTCCTCGGCCTCGGCGCGCTCGGTGACGTTGCGCGCCACCACCAGGGCCGCCTCCACGGCGCCGTCGTCGTCGAGCACCGGGACGGCCTCGACGGACATGCGCACGCCGCCCTCGCAGAACTCGAAGCGGCGGCGCTCACCGGCGAGGGCCGCCCGGCAGTGGCGCAGCGCCGGCTCCAGCACCTCCTCCGGCACCTCCCCGTGCAGGCTCGACACCCGGCGCCCCACGTACAGGTCCGGGCTGGGGAGGTGGAGCGCGCGCACGGCCTCGCCCTGCGCGACCAGCACCCGCAGGTCGTGGTCGAGCAGGAACACCGTCGTGTCGGGGAGGTTGGCCGCGAGCGTGCGGTGCAGGGCCTCCGACCGGCGCAGCCGCGCCTCCGCGTCGGCGCGCGCCGCGTCCAGCCGCTCCTCCTCGCCCACGTCGCGGAACGTGAGCAGGAAGCCCGCCCCGGTGGCGAGGCGGATCGGCGTCCACGAGCAGGCGACGGGCAGGGGCGAGCCGTCGCGCCGCCAGAACAGGTCGCGCCGCCGGGTGTAGGGCGACCCGGGCGCCATGAGGGGGCACTCCGCGGCCGGGTACGGGCTGCCGTCGGGACGGTGGTGGTGGAAGGTGGCGTGCGCGTCCCGCCCGACCAGCCCCTCGTCCCTGTGACCGAGCAGGGTCAGCGCGGCCGGGTTGGCGTAGACCACGCGCCCGGTCGCGTCGACGACCACAAGGCCCTCGTCCACGCCCCGGGCGATCGCCGCCGTCAGCTCCGCCTCGCGGGCGCGCTGGTCCTCGTCGCGCCGGGTCTCGGTGACGTCCTTCGCGACGCAGTACGCCAGGTCGCCCACCCGGCGGGCGCTCCACAGCAGGCGACGGTACGAGCCGTCCGCGTGCCGCCAGCGGGTCTCCAGGTGCGTCACGTCACCCTCGACGCGCAGCAGCCCGCCGGCGTCGAGGGCGCGCCGGTCGTCCGGGTGCAGCCACCGGGCGGCCGGCTGCCCCGCGAGTTCGGCGCGGCTGCGCCCCAGGGTCCGGCCCAGCGCGCGGTTGGCGTGCACCAGCCGCCAGTCCGGGCCACGGAACGTGCACAGGATGTCGGGCGAGAGCTCGAAGAGGCGGTCGCGCCAGTCCGCCGCGCGCCCGCCGGCGACCTCGGCGACGCCCGCGCGCGCCCGGGCGCGCAGACGGCGCTGCAGCCGGTCGCCCACGAGCCCGCCCCGGGTGACTCCGTCCCTCACCCGCCACCCTTCGTCCGCCCGCCCCGCCGCCTTGACGGGCGGGGCGCCGGACGGGGGGTCCCCCGCGCCCCCTGTGCGGCCGCCCCGCAGCGTGGCCCGGGGTCCCGCCTCGGACGTGCCGGCCGGTCCCGCCCCGGGGCCGGGCAGCCGAGGATCCACCCCTCCTCGTGCCGGGCGGCGTCCCGCACACCACCGGCGAGGCCGTCCACGAGGAGGTGCGCCCCCAGCGTGCCGTCGGCGTCCCGGTCGCGCGCCCAGCGGCACATCAGCCGCACCTGCACCTCGTCGCGGATGCCGGGCGGGTCGGTGGCGGCCGTCTCGGCCGCCACGGCCGCGGGGAGGACGATGCCGGGCCAGATCTCCGCGTGCACGACGCAGGGCCCCGTCGCCGCCGCCGGGCTGTCGGTGAACCCCGTCTCGAAGGGCCAGACGCGGCTGAAGGGGGTCAGCTCCGGGTCGTCGCGCAGCTCCCGCACGCGCGGGATGCCGACCAGGGCCTGGCCGCCGGCGCTCCCGGCGCCGTACAGCTTCCAGGTCTCCTGGACGCCGGTCATCGCGGCCTCGGTCGCGCGCAGGCGCGCGAGCGGCGGGTCGCCGCGGTAGGGGAAGTCGAACGGGCGCGTGGACGTCAGGGTCGGCGTCACCGCCGCGGCGGGGCAGCCCCAGAATGGGCCGGGCCCGGCGAGAGGCGGGCGTTGAGCGCGCTCGCGGCGGCGAAGCGGGTGCTGCGGTTCGCCTCGTCGTCGGCGACCGCGGCGGCGATCGCGTCCCACACGGCCCGCCAGGGCCGGTCGCCCTCCAGCCCCAGCCGGGCGGCGAACCCGGCCGGGTAGCCGTACGGGAGATCGAACCCGACCAGCACGCGCCGCCCCCGGCGGGCCAGCCGGCGCAGGCGCTCCCGCACATGGGCCGTCGCGCCGTGCCGCCCCCGGACGTAGACCTGCTCCTCGCGGCCGGGGCTCAGCTCCCCGACCCAGATCGCGTCCCGGCGGGGAGCGGCGGGTGTGAGGCGGTCCGCCGACGACCAGTCCACGCACACGTACGCGTCGAAGAGGGTCACGGCGGCGGCATCACGCGTCCGGGGACGGCCTCAGCCGATGAGGCGCGCCGCGCTCCGCCAGATCGCCAGGCGCCACATCACGAAGCCGAAGGCGAGCAGCGCCCCGACGTGGCCGGCGTCGGCCCAGCCCTCCCACCCGAACGACGCGTGCCGCACCAGCTGCACGCAGTGGTAGAGCGGGTTGACGTGGCCGGCCACCTGCGCCCACGTCGGCAGCCCGTCGAGCGGGAAGTAGGTGCCGGCGACCAGGAACACGGGCGTGATCACGATGCTGGTGACGTACGAGAAGTGGTCGATCGCCTTCAGGACCGCCGACACCAGCACGCCGAACGAGGCCCATCCGAAGCCCGTGACGAAGGCGATCAGCGGGACGGTGAGCATGCCCCACGCCGGGTCGAGGCCGAAGACCATCGCCACCAGCAGGGGCGCGCTGCCGTAGACGGCCGTGCGCACCGACACCCAGAGCACCTCGCCGGTGACCAGCTCCTCCACGTCCACGGGCGCGGCGAGGATGGCGTCGTAGGTGCGCTGGTACTCGCGTTTGACGAAGGTGCCGAACATCGTCGCGAACACCGACGAGAACATCACCGCCGTCCCCACCGTGCCGGTGCCCACGAACTCGACGTAGTCGAGGCCCTGCACCTGCGCCACGAGGGAGCCGAACCCGAACCCGAACGCCAGCAGGTAGATCGTGGGCTCCACCGTCGACGAGAAGGTGGTGGAGCGCCAGTACGACGAGAAGTTGATGATCTCGCGGACCAGCACCCCCGCCAGGGCCGGCCGCTCCAGGCGGCCCAGGCGCAGCGGGCGCGCGCGTCGCGGGGCGGCGGTGGCGGTCATGCGATCTCCTCGCCGGTCAGCAGCACGAACACGTCCTCCAGGTTCGCGGGCCGCCACTCCCCGTCGGGGGCGGCCGGGTCGCCGCGGGTGAGGCCGAGCACCGTCACCGAGGTGCCGGTGCGGCGCGTGCGCAGTCCCGAGGCGGCCGCGCCGGCGACCACGTCCGCCAGGCGCGCCGGGGGCCCGTACACCTCCAGGGCGTCCCGCCCGGCGTGGGCCGCGACCAGCTCGGCGGGCGGCCCCGTGGCCACGGCGCGCCCGTGGGACACGATCGTGACGGTGTCCGCCAGCCGCTCGGCCTCCTCGATGTAGTGGGTGGACATCAGGATCGAGACGCCCTCGCCGCGCAGGGTGTCGATGAGCGACCAGATCTCCTGGCGCACCTGCGGGTCCAGGCCCACGGTGGGCTCGTCCATCAGCACCAGCCGCGGGCCGTGCACCAGCGCCCGCGCGATCAGCAGCCGCCGGCGCATGCCGCCGGACAGCTTGTCGGCGCGCGTGTCCCGGCGGTCGGCGAGGTTGGCGATGGCGAGCGCGCGCTCGATGGCCGCCCGCCGCTCCCCCCGCGGGATGCGGTACAGGTGCGTGAAGACCACGAGGTTCTGCTCGACGGTGAGCGTGGTGTCGAGGTTGTCCAGCTGCGGCACGACGCCCATCTGCGCGCGGGCCGACTTGGACTCGCGGGGCAGCCGGTGGCCCAGCACCTCGATCTCGCCGCGGTCCGCGATCGCCTGCGCCGTGAGCATGCGCATCGTGGTGCTCTTGCCCGCGCCGTTCGGCCCCAGCAGGCCGACACAGGTACCCCACGGCACCTCGAGGTCGAGGCCGTCCACCGCGCGCACCGGGCCGTAGGCCTTCGCGACGTCGTGCAGCCGCAGCGCGAGGTCGGACACCGGCGGGATGGTGCCAAAGGGGCACGACGCCCCGCCCCCGGCACCGGGGGCGCCCTACTCCGCCGGGGCGTCCAGGGCGTGGGCCACGAGCGCGGCGCGGTCGCACCACTCGACGGTGAGCTCGTGCGTGGCGGCGAGCACCACCGGCGGCGCGACGCCCGCCTCGTAGGCCTCCTGCCAGCGGGGGGCGCACAGGCACCACCGGTCGCCGGGGCGCAGCCCCGGGAAACCCCACTGGGGGGCGGGCGTCAGCAGGTCGTTGCCACGGCTGCGCGAGAACTCCAGGAACTCGGCCGTCATGACCGCGCACACCGTGTGCACCCCCACGTCGGCCTGCCCGGTGGTGCAGCAGCCGTCGCGGTAGAAGCCGGTGAGGGGATCGTGCGAGCAGAGGGCGAGCTCGCCGCCCAGGAGGTTGCGGGCCACGCCGCCATCCAAGCACGGCGGGCCCGCGGGCCGGGGCGCCGGGGCGGCCCGGATGTCGTTGCGCCCCGTGACGCGGGCGTCACGTCACCGTCACCCCGGTGCCGCTCGCGGCGGCCGCGCGCGCCCCTACCCTGGCCGGCGTGCCCCCGGATCTCGTCTCGGCGTCCCCCGGCGCCGAGGGGGACGTCATGTCCCTCACCGCGCCCCCGCAGCCGCTCGTCACGTCCCACCGGGTCACGCTCGCGGACGGGGCGGCCACCACCGTCCACGTCGTGGTCCACCCCCGCGCGCACGTGGTGCCGGCGGTGGTGATGCTGGCGGCACCCGAGCCGCTGGCGTCGTGGTGCACGCGCACCGGCGTCCCCGACGCCATCGTGGGCGGTTTCTTCGTCACGCCCGCCGGCCCGGCCCTGGGCGCGGTGCGGGTGGCCGGACGGCCCCTGGAGACGGTCCCCTTCGACGCCCGCTTCGCCGGGGTGCGCGCGTGCCTGCACGTGCACGGCGACGCGCTCGCCGTCGCGCCCCTCGCGGCCCTTCCCGCCGCGGTGGCGGGCGACGTGCTGCAGGCCGGCCCGGCCCTGCTCGCCGGCGGGCGCACCCTGCTGCGCCCCGGCGAGGACCGGGAGGGGTTCTCGGCCGGGCACACCCAGTTCGACTCCGACATCACGCACGGCCGCCACCCGCGCTCGGCCCTCGGTTTCGACGCGGAGCGGCTGATCGCCGTGGTGGCCGACGGGCGCGCGCCCGGGGAGGCGGGTCTCACGCTGCCCGAGCTGGCCGGCGTGATGCGCGACCTGGGGGCCGTCGAGGCCATCAACCTGGACGGCGGCGGCTCCGCCTCGCTGGTGGCCGGCGGGCGGCTGGTGAACCGCCCCCGCGAGGGCGACGGCCGCGACATCCCCGGTGGCCGTCCCGTGGTCACGGCCCTGGCGTTCCTGCCGCGGGCTCAGCGCGCGGCCGCGGCCGCGTAGACCTCCGCCACCCGGGCGGCGATCCCGGTCCAGGAGAAGCGCTCGCGGGCGCGGCGGCGCCCGTTCTCGCCGCGCACGGCCCGCTCCGCGGGGTCCCGGGCGGCCTCCAGCAGCGCCTGCGCCAGCGCCTCCTCGTCGTCCGGCGGCACCAGCCAGCCGCACCGGTCCGGCGAGCGCGGGTCGTCGTCCACGAACGTGGGCGGCGCGGCCGCGCGGCAGGCGATGACCGGCACGCGCATCGCCATCGCCTCCACGTAGACCTGGCCGAAGCGCTCCGCCACCGAGGGCACGGCCATCACGTCCGCGCAGGCGAGCACCTCGGCCAGCTCGGCGTGCGAGCGCCACCCGGCCAGGAACACCTCGTGCCCCCAGGGGGAGCGCGCCGCCGCGTCCGCGGGGTGCTCGCCCTCCCACTCGCCCGGGGCGCCGCCCGCCAGCACCAGCGGCAGCGGCCGTCCCAGCGCCGCGCGCGCGCGGGCGTGGGCCCGCACCAGCAGCGCGGCGCGCTTGACGGCGGTGAACCTCCCCACGTAGAGCACCACGACCGCCGAGGGGTCGCGCAGGGGCGCCAGGTCGGCCTCGCGGTACCGGACGCCCCCGGGTTGCGGATGGGCGGGCGACCAGCCCCGGGGCTCGGCGCACAGCCACCGGGTGTAGAGCGCGTCCCGCTCGGCGACGGAGGCCCGCCGCCCGGGGAACACCGTCAGGTCGACGCCGTTCGGCACCACGTGCAGGCGGGCGGCGTCGACGCCGAGCAGCCGCCGCGCGTCCTCCCCCGACGGCGCCGAGGACACGAGCACGGCGGTGCTCGCGTCCACCCACCTCTCCAGCCGCGCCCGCCACCGCGCGGCGTGGGGCCACGGGGCGCCCGCGTCGATCTCCTCCACCATCAGCAGCTCGGTGCCGTGCAGGTGGGTCACCACCGGCAGCGCCGGGCGCACCCGCGCGAGCGCCGCGTGCATGGGCGTGAGGTGGTGCAGGTGCGCCACCTCCGCGCCGTCGAGCACCCCGGGCGCGCCCAGCACGCGCGCCCACTCGTCCACCAGGTGGCCGGCGGCCCGGTCGTCCAGCGCGGCCATCACCGGATCGGAGGCGCCCGGGCGGTCCTCGTAGGACGGGTGCATGGGCGGCGAGGCCAGCACGGGCTCCGGGGCGCGCACCGCGGCGTCGTAGGGCACCGGCACCAGGTCGGCCGACGGCCCGAAGAACGCGCGCGCGTTGCCCGGCTCCCCGGGGTCGCCCAGCGACCCGGTCACGAGGCGGCTGCGCCAGCCGGCGCCGGGCAGGGCCCGGCCCAGGTAGCGCACCACCTGAGCCGAGCCGCCGCGCGGGAAGAACATCAGCGCCTGCACCGCCTGCCGCACGGCGCAGCACGCTACAGCCGGACGGGCGGCGCCGGCATCGGCGCCCCCGGCGTCAGCCCTCCGAGGCGATCGCCGCGGGGTCCATCCAGACGACCTCCCAGTGGTGCCCGTCGAGGTCGTGGAAGCTGCGCGCGTACATGAAGCCGTGATCCTGCGGCTCCCCCGCGGGGGTCCCGCCGGCCCGGAGGGCGGCCTCGGCGAGGGCGTCCACGTCCTCCCGGCTGTCCGCGGACACGGCGGTCATCGCCTCGAGCGGCGCGCCGGCGTCCGCGACCGGCCGCGAGGTGAACGACGCGAAGAACTCCCGCCGCAGCAGCATCACGAAGGCCGTGTCGCTCACGACCATGCAGGCGGCGTTCTCATCGGTGAACTGCTCGTTGAACGTGAAGCCCAGCGCACCGAAGAAGGTCTTCGCGCGGTCCAGGTCGGCGACGGGGAGGTTGAGGAAGATCATGCGGGTCGTGGTGGCGGCGGGCATCGGGTCCTCCGTCGGTGGGTGTCGGTGGTGTAGACCGGGGGCACCGCCGGGACTCATCGGTGCCGTCCCCCGGCGGCCGGAGGTGCCGCGTGAAGTACGTGCTGTTCTACGAGCCGGCGGACGACGTGATGTCGCGCGCGCCGGCGCACTTCCCGGCGCACCAGGAGCGCATCCGGGAGTACCACGCGGCGGGGACGCTGCTGATGGTGGGGCTGTTCGGCGACGTGCAGGCGCACGGCTCGATGGCCGTCTTCAGCGACCGCGCGGCCGCGGAGTCGTTCGCCGAGGGCGACCCCTTCGTGCGCGAGGGCGTCGTGCGGCGGTGGGAGGTGCGCGACTGGGACGAGTTCCTGGCGCCGCCCGCCGGCTGAGGCGCCGCCGCCGGTAGGGTCAGCGGGGTGCGCGTCCTCGGGGTCAACGCCGTGTTCCACGACCCCGCCGCCGCCCTGGTCGTCGACGGCCGCGTGGTCGCCGCCGCCGAGGAGGAGCGCCTGTCGCGGCGCAAGCACGGCAAGTCGCCCGTGCCCTTCGCCACCTGGGAGCTGCCCGAGGCGGCGGCACGGTGGTGCCTGGAGCGGGCGGGCCTGGAGCCGGCCGACCTGGACGCGGTGGCGTACTCGTACGACCCCGCCCTCGCGCCGCCGCCGGGCCCGGAGATCACCGCCGACGGCTGGGAGGGCCTGCGCACCCTCTACGCCGCGCGGGCCCCCCTGTTCCTGCGCACCGCGCTGCCCGGTCTCGACCCGGCGGTGGTGCGGTTCGTGCCCCACCACGTCGCGCACGCCGCCTCCGCGTACCTGGCGGCGCCGTTCGCCCGCAGCGCGGTCCTCGTGTGTGACGGGCGCGGGGAGCGGGGCAGCATGCTCGCCGGGCACGCGTGCGACGGTGACCTGCGGGTGCTCGCCGAGCAGGCGCTGCCGCACTCGCTCGGGCTGATGTACGAGGAGGCCACGGCGCACCTCGGCTTCCGCCGCTCCAGCGACGAGTACAAGGTGATGGCGCTGGCGGCCTACGGCACGCCCCGTCACCGGGACGTGCTGCGGCGGGTGGTGCGGGCCGACGGCCTGTCGGTCACCACCGGGCCGCTGAGGTGGGACGACCTCGCGCCGCCGCGGCCCCCCGGCGACGACACGCCGGTGGAGAGGGAGCACGCCGACCTGGCGGCCAGCCTGCAGGCGGTGCTGGAGGAGGTGCTGCTGGACCTGGCGGACGCGCTGCACGCCCGCACGGGCGAGTCCGCGCTGACCATGGCCGGCGGGGTCGCGCTGAACTGCGTCGCCAACTCGCGCCTCTGGCGCGACGGCCCCTTCCGGGACGTCTGGGTGCAGCCCGCCGCGGGCGACGCCGGCACCGCCCTGGGGGCCGCCCTGCACGTGGCACGGGCGCTCGGCGACGTCCCGGCCCCGGTGGCGTCGCCCGCCCTCGGCCCGGAGTGGGACGACGACGCGCTGGAGCGCCACCTGCGCGAGGCGGCCCTGCCGTACCGGCGCCCGGACGACCTCGCCGGCGAGGTGGCGGACGTGATCGCGCGCGGCGGCGTCGTGGGCTGGTTCCAGGGGCGGTCGGAGTTCGGCCCCCGGGCGCTGGGCAACCGCAGCCTGCTCGCGTCGGCGGCGCACGGGGACATGACCGAGCGGCTGAACCGCGTGAAGGGCCGGGAGTCCTTCCGCCCGGTCGCGCCCATGATCCACCTGCGCCGCGCCGCCGAGATCGTCGAGGGCGGGCCCATCCCGAGCCCCCACATGCTGTTCGTGCACCGCGTGCGCCCCGCCTTCCGCGACCGCATCCCCGCCGCCTGCCACGTGGACGGCACCGCGCGCGTGCAGACGGTGGACCCCGCCGAGGCGCCGCTGGTGGCGCGCCTGCTGGACGAGGTGGAGCGGCGCCAGGGCCTCCCCGTGGTCATCAACACGAGCTTCAACACCGGGGGCCGGCCGATGGTCGACGCCCCCCGCGACGCCCTCGAGTGCTTCGGCGCGTCGCCGATCGCGGCCCTCGCGATGGGGCCCTTCCTGGTGGCGCGGCCGGCGTGAGCGCGGTCGACCTGGTCGTGCCCACGCTGGGACGGCCCTCGCTGGTCGCGTTGATGGCGGCCCTGCGCGACGGTGACGGGCCCCCGCCCGGGCGGATCGTGCTGGTGGACGACCGGGCCGCCGCCGGCCGCCTCGACCTGGCCCCCCTGGGCCCCCTGGCCGGCCGCGCGGAGGTGGTCAGTACGGGCGGCCGCGGACCGGCGGCGGCCCGCAACGCCGGGTGGCGGCGGTGCACCGCGCCCTGGGTGGCCTTCCTGGACGACGACGTCGTCCCCGGCGACGACTGGCGCCGGGCCCTCGCGCGGGACCTGGCGGCGTGCGGCCCCGACGTGGCCGCCAGCCAGGGGCGCGTGCGCGTGCCGCTGCCCGCGCACCGGCGGCCGACGGACCGCGAGCGCGCGGTGGCGGCGCTCGCCCGGGCGCCCTTCGTGACGGCGGACATGGCCTACCGGCGTGCCGCGCTGACCGCGCTGGGGGGCTTCGACGAGCGGTTCCCGCGGGCCTACCGGGAGGACACCGACCTGGCGCTGCGCCTCCGGCGGGCGGGCTGGGGCATCGCGCGCGGCGACCGCGTCGTGGTGCACCCCGTCACCCCCGCGCCCTGGTACGCGAGCGTGCGCGCCCAGGCCGGCAACGCCGACGACATGCTCATGCGGGCGCTGCACGGCCCGCGGTGGCGGGACGGCGACCCCGTGCGCGGGCGGCGTCCCTGGCACGTGGCGCAGACCGCCGCGGCCCTGCTCGCGCTCGCCGCCGCCGCAGCCGGGCGTCCCCGGCCGGCACGGGTGGCGGCGGCCGCGTGGCTGGCCGGCTGGGCCGAGTTCACCTGGCGGCGCGTGCGGTGCGGGCCCCCGGCCCCCGCCGAGGTGCTCACGATGGCGGCCACCGCCGCGCTCATCCCCCCGGTCGCGACGTGGCACTCGGCCCGGGGATGGGTGCGCGCGCGGCGACTGGTGCGCGCACCCGCGAGGGCGGTGCCGGGCCTAGAAACGGCCGCGGTAGGCCGCGCAGCTCCGGCACACCTCCGGGGGGTCGTCCCCCATCAGCCTCCGCCGGAACTCGCGGTAGGCGGGACCGTCCCAGACCCCGGAGAAGTCTGAGGCGTCGCCCAGGCGCACGCGCTCCTCGCCCATCACCATGCAGCAGGGCTGCACCCCGCCGGTGTGCGTCACATAGGCGCTCCGCCACGGCCAGTCGCACCCGGGCTCGTCCGCGCGCCGCGGCGCGGGCGGGCGGTCCTCCAGGCGGGGCAGGCGGAGCTCCACGCCCAGCCGGGCGGCCCGCCGCCGCGCGCGGGCGAAGGCCCGGTGGGCGACGGGATCGCCGGCGGGCAGCACCTGGTCCTGCGCGAACGCCCGGATCTCGCGGAAGGGGCGGCTGCCCGGCGCGTCCGCGAACTCGTGGGAGAGCCCCTGCACCCAGAGCCGTCCGACGCCCCAGTGGGCGGCGAGGCGCACCACGTCCGGCACCTCCGCGACGTTGCGGCGCATCGCGACCGTCACCAGGGAGAGTCGCGGGCGCCGTTCGCGCCCCCGCAGCGCCCCCACCGCGGCCCGCACGTTGCGGCCCACCCGGCGCAGGTCGGCGCCGTCACGGACCCACGCGTACGTGTCGGGCCGGGCCCCGTCCACGGACACGTGCAGCCAGTCGAGCCCCGCGTCGGCCAGCGCCGTCATGCGCGCCGCCGTCAGGAGGGTGGCGTTGGTGTTGAACCCCACCCGCACCCCGCGCGCGCTGGCCGCCGCCACCATCTCCTCGAGATCGGGCACCAGCAGCGGCTCGCCCAGGCCCTGCAGGGTCACCCGCTCCAGGCCGGGCAACCCGTCCAGCAGGGCCCGGAACCGCGCCGGGTCCATCCGCCCCTCCGTGCGCCCGAGCTTGGGCCGGTACCGCACCAGGCACATCCGGCAGCTCAGGTTGCAGGCCCCCGTCACCTCCAGCTGGATCTCCCGCGGGAGCGGGGGCCGGAGGGGGTCGGCGGCGACGGGCATGGGGGCCTGTCCCCCGCGGCGGGGCGGGCGAACCATGCGCGGGCGTTTCCCCGCACGCGTCCCGGGCACCCCTGCCGCACGCGCGCGCACGCGCGCGCGACGTGACGCGCACACGGACCTGGAGGTGTCGCAGTGGACGACCAGAGGCAGGGCCGGCCCGAGGAGCCCGCCGAGGCCGCGGGCACGCTCGGCGGCACCGGCGAGCGGGCGGAGTCGGCCGGCCGGGGCACCGACCCGCACGCGTCGCCCCAGGTGGGACGCCCCGAGGGGGGCAGCTCCACCGACGACCCGCGCAACGCGGAGCGGTACGGCCCGTAGGCCGCCCCGTGGTCCCGCCCCCGGTGCGGGGGCGGGACCACCACCACCCCTCCGGGCTCCCGGCGCCTGGCCGGCTGGGGCACCGTTTCCGGGGCGGGCGGCCGGGAACCCCGCCGCCATGACGACGCGAACCGGAACGATCCTCGATCCCCTCACCACGCTCACCGACGAGCTCGGCGTGCTGTCGGTGTACCTCGACGCACGGCCCACGCGCATCGCGGCCCAGCGTCCCGAGTGGGAGGTGGAGCTCCGCAAGGCGCTCGGGCAGCTCCGCGAGCGGGTGAAGGACGAGCACGACCACGCCACCTGGGCGGCGATCCACGCCGCGCTGGACGGCCTGGAGGACGAGCTGGCGGCCCTGGTCGACCAGGAGTCGCCCGGCCGCGGGCGCGCCCTGTTCGCCGCGCTGTCCACCGGCGAGGTGCGCACGTTCCGGCTGCAGGTCGAGCTGCCCGACGCCGTCGCCCTCGAGGAGCGGGCCCACCTCGCCCCGCTCGTGGCGGCGCTCGACGAGGCGCAGCCCGTGGGCATCCTCAACGTCGCCCGCGACGGCGTCCGCGTGGTGGACCACGCCTTCGGCGAGGCCGAGGAGGTCGACTTCCTCGAGTTCGACGAGGACACGAGCGAGTGGAGGCGCAAGAAGGGCACCAGCGGCCACAACCCGGCCCTCGGGACCCCCGGCGGGGGCGGCGGCACCAGCGGCGGCGGCCCGTCCACGGGCCCCATGTACCAGCAGAGCGGCAGCGACCAGCGCGACCGCTTCAACCGCAAGCTGGAGGACCACCAGATCCGCTTCGTCTCCCACCTGGGCCCCCACATCGCCGACCTCGCCCGCGAGCGCGAGTGGGGCTACGTCGTCCTGGTGGGCGACCCGCGCCTGACCCGGCCGCTGCAGGAGGGCCTCCCTCCGAACACCCCGTTCACGGTGCTGCCCGTCGAGGGGACGTTCGAGTGGCAGCGCCCGCACGACCTCGCCGCGCACGTGCTGCCCCACGTGACCGAGGCGCGGCGCGCGGAGGAGATGCGGCTCGTCGAGGAGGCGCGCGCGCACGTCGCCGCCGGCGGCCCGGGCTACACCGACCTCGAGGCCATCTGCAACGCCCTGTTCCAGGGGCGGGTCGCCACCCTGCTCCTGTCGCACGGGCGCACCTGGGAGGGCGTGCGGGCGCCCGACGGGCGCGTGGCCCCCGCGGGCCACGTGCCGGCGGGCGTCGACCCGGCCGACCTGCGTCCCGCGCCGGACCTCGCGGAGCGGATGCTGGAGATGGCGCTCGACACCTCCGCGCGTGCGCTGGTGGTGGAGGACGAGGCGGCGGCGGCCCTGGACGAGGTGGGCGGCGCCGCGGCGATCCTCCGCTGGTGACCCACATGTTCGGCGGGGCGGCGGGGCGGGCACCTCGCGCCAGACCGCGACAGGGGAGGAGAGCGTGTCCTGGCTGTGGATCATCATCGTGGTGCTGGCCGTGATCGGCCTGCTGGCGCTGCTGCGAGGGCGCTTCTAGAGCGGGCGGGGCGCCGGGCGGCACCGCCCGGCGCCCGCACCGCCTACGCGGGCGGGGTCATCAGCACGGCCGGATCGATGTACTCGGCCTCCTCGGTGATCAGGCCCTCCCGCACGGTGTAGATCGACACGGCCGGCACGTCCACGCGCTCGCCGCGCGCGGTCCAGGCGCCCCAGTCGCGCCGGTGCGTGCCCGTGAGGTGCCACTCCAGCCAGGCCGTGTCCGCGGGCCCCTCGCCCACCCGCAGCACCTCGACGTGCAGGTCCGGCACGGCCTCCATGAAGCCGGCGAGCCGCGCGCGGATCGCCTCCCGCCCGACGAAGCGGGGGAAGCGGGCGCCGCCCGCCGTCGCCCGCGCGAGGATGCGGCCCTCGCGCACGCCGTCCTCCGCGAAGCACGCGGCGCACGCGGCGGCGTCCATCGCGTTCCAGGCGGCCATGTAGGCCAGTGCGGTGTCGCGGGGTGAGCGGTGGCTCATGGGGACTCCTGAGGGCGGGGGACGACTGGGGGGCGCCGGGCGGACGGCGACGGCGGCGGCCGGGGCGGCGTCCGCGGTCACCGCCGGGCGGCTACCCCGGCCCGGCGGGCGGGAAGCGCGGCCGGGCGCCCGGGGCGGGGCGCGCCCGGGGCGGGCGCGGCATCATCGGTCGCGGGTCCGCGGGCGGCGGGCCCGCCCACGACAGGGAGGACGACGGTGGCGACCACCTCGGTGACGGACGGCCGCGCCCGCGGGGCGGGGACGGTGACGGTGGAGGTGTGGTCCGACATCGCCTGCCCCTTCTGCTACCTCGGGAAGCGCTTCCTGGACGAGGCGCTGGAGGGGGACGGCGGCGCCGTGGAGGTGGTGTGGCGCAGCTTCCTGCTCGCCCCCGACGCCCCTCCGCGCGAGCCGGGCGACATCCACGACGTGCTGGCCCGGCGCAAGGGGATCACCCGGGAGCAGGCCCGCCGGATGGGCGAGCGCGTCGCCGGGATGGCCCGCGGCGCCGGCCTCGCGTACGACATGGACGCGATCGTCCCGGTGAACACGCGGGACGCGCACCGGGTGCTGCAGGCGGCCCGGGACGCCGGCCGGGCGGGCGAGGTGGGCGAGCGCCTGTTCGCGGCCTACTTCACCCAGGGCGAGGACCTGTCGGACCACGCCGTGCTCGCCCGGCTGGGCGGCGAGGCCGGGCTCGACCCCGCGGCGGTCGCGGCGATGCTCGCCTCGGACGCCCTGGCCGACCGCGTGCAGGCGGACGCGGACCTCGCCCGGGCCTTCGGGCTCGGGGCGGTGCCGGCGTTCGTGCTGGACCGGGCCCTGCTCGTGTCCGGCGCGCAGCCGCCCGACGTGCTCCGCGAGGCCCTGCGCCAGGCGCGCGAGGGGCGGGACGCCGTGGCCTAGAGGGCGTCGTCCCCGTGCACGGGGGCGTCCCAGACCGGATACCAGCGCTCCAGCTCCGGCTCGAAGGGCAGCTCGCCGCCCAGCGCCGCCTGGAGCCGCAGCTCGAGGGCGTTGTCCCGGCGCTGCTCGCCGCGCGGGACGAAGGGGTAGAAGCGGCCGCGCTTGTACGCGTACACGAGGTCCAGGGGCCCGTCCGGGCCGCGGAAGCCGAACACCGCGCACAGCAACTGCTCGGAGAAGCCCCGCTCCTCCATGGTGCGGCTCACCATGTGCGTGGCCGTGACCAGGTCGTCCAGGTCCGGGTCGGCGACCACCACCCACAGGAAGCCGAAGCTGTCGGAGTGGCGCGTGATGCGCGAACCCGCCTCGTCGCCGGCCAGCCGCAGCAGGCCGTCGAGCTCGCGCACGATCCCGTCGAAGAGCCCCGCCTCCACCGGCTTCAGGCAGACGCCGGCGTGGCCGGTGGTGCGGGTGTCCATGCCGGCCTCCAGGGTGAGGGCGGCGGCGGGGAGCGCGAACAGCTGGTCGAGGTCGGCGCGCTTGGGTGCGCGCTGGCCGCGGATGATGTCGAAGAGGCCCACGGCTAGAGCCGGGCGCCGGGGTTGGCGTCGAGCTGCGACTGCATGGCCATCAGCCGCTCGATGCGCCGCTCCGTCGGCGGGTGGGTGCTGAAGATGCTCGACAGCGAGAAGCCCCGTGCCACCGCGGGCATGATGAAGAAGGCGTTCAGGCCCTCCGCGGCGCGCAGGTCCTTGGTGGGGATGCGCGCCATCGTGCCGCTGATCTTCTGCAGCGCCACCGCGAGCTGCGAGGGCGCCCCGGTCATGATCGCCGCCCCCCGGTCGGCGGCGTACTCGCGGTACCGCGACAGCAGCCGCAGCAGGATGAACGACAGCACGTACACCACCACCGACACCAGCAGCACGACCAGGAACACCGCGGCCCCGTTGTTGTCGCGCCGGTTGCCCCCGCCGATCATGCCGCTGTAGACGCCCATCCGGATCAGCAGTCCGGCCACCGTGGCCAGGAAGCCCGCGACCGTCATCACGATCACGTCGCGGTTGGCGATGTGGGTGAGCTCGTGCGCGATGACGCCCTCCAGCTCGCGCGGCTCGAGCCGGTTGCGCAGGCCGTCGGTGACGCACACGGTGGCCGACTTGCGGCTGTGCCCGGCGGCGAACGCGTTCGGCATGTCGGTGCGCGACACCGCGATGCGCGGCTTGGGCAGGTCGGACAGCTGGCACAGGCGCTCCACCATCGCGTGCAGCTGGGGCTCCTCCTCGGGGCGGGTGACGCGCGCGCCCATCGACGCCAGCGCGATCTTGTCGCCCAGGAAGATCTGCACCAGGGCGAACGCCACCGCGATCACCAGGACCGTCACCGCGCCCACGCCCGCGTAGATCAGCGCGCTGATGAAGACGACGTAGAGCAGGCCCAGCCCGAACATCGTCAGGGTCATCCGCGTCGTCAGACCGCGGTCCCGTCCGTACCAGCCGCGCGCGCTCATCGTCCTCGCCCCCCGGGCTCCGGTTCCACACGGAGTGTACGACGGCGCCCGCCCCGGGCCCCCCGGGGCCGTCGCCGCGCGGCTAGAGGCGCGCGCGCCCGGCCTCCCGGGAGCGCGCGCAGGCGGCGCACTCGGGGCCGGGGTTGTACCGGTTCAGGATGGTGGGGCAGCTGATGCAGCGGCGCGGCGTGGTCACCGAGCGCACGCGCTCCGGTTCCGGGCAGCCGCACAGCTTCGGGCGCCGCGACCCGCGGACCCCGTACAGCTCGGCGATCAGCCCGCAGGACGGGCACGCCACCTCGATCGGTTCAGCCGGCCGTCGCGCCATGGTGCTCCGTCATCGGACGATTCTGCTCCCGCCTGAGGCCGTCCGCCAACCCGCCGGTGCCGGGCGCCCGTTCGGCCCCCGGGCGCCGGGGGTAGGTGGCCCCCATGGCGCCCACCGACCCCCCGCCCGTGACGCTCACCCTGTACCGCGACGGGCCCTACATCGTGCGGGGGCCGCTGCGCATCGTGGACGAGGAGGGGCGCGTCATCGACCCCGGGCGGGCGACCGTCGCCCTGTGCCGGTGCGGGCGCTCGCGCACCCAGCCGTTCTGCGACGGCACCCACAACCGGATCGGGTTCAGGGGACCGGCGCGGGGGCGGGACCGGGTCGGCCGATCCGCTCCCGCAGATCGCGCTCCGAGTGGGCCGCCCGCGGGATGACCCCGCCGCCGTAGCGCACCCCGCCGTAGCGCAGGCGCGACCCCAGCGCGAGCCACGCGCACACCGCCCGCTCCGCGGTCCACAGCGGCGCCCAGAGGGCGGAGGTGGCGGGGAAGTGGGTCCGGCCCCCCGACCGGCGCCGCCCGAACTCGGCCGCCGCCACCGTCGCGGCGGCCATGCCGGCGGCCACCGCGCCCCGCCGCCGCCCGCTCAGGGCGAGGGCGGGCAGGATCGCGAGCCACGCGGCCATGCGGGCCGGGATCGCGAAGTCGTCGTAGGCGTTGCGCACCCGCTGCCGCAGGAAGTGGCGCACGCCGGCCGGGCGCCGCACCACGTACAGGTCGCGCGCGTTGGCCTCGCGCCCTCCCGCGGCCCGCACCGTGCGGATCAACTCGAGGTTCTCGAACATGACGTCGCCGTCGTAGCCGCCGAGGCCCAGCAGCACGTCGCGCCGCACGCCCAGCGTGCCGGGGAAGTCCGCGCCCATCGCCCGGTTGAGCAGGATGCGGCCCGTGTCCCAGCGCGCCTGCCAGGGCAGCGGGTCGAAGACGTTCTGGGGGCGCACCACGTCGTGCCCCTCGAGGAGCGCCGCCATCCGCTCGAGCCCGGCCGCGTCGTACCGCACGTCGTCGTCGGCGATCACCACGCGGTCGTGCCGGGCCACGCGCACGCCCGTGAGCACGCCGTTCACCTTGCCCATCCGGAACCGCAGCGCGGGGTCGGGCGGGATCACGAGGCCCAGGTCGCGCCACGCGCGGCGGTGCACCTCGTCGAGCGGGGGCGGAGACCCGTCCACCACGACGAGGTCGACGCGCGGGGCGAGCCACCGCAGGTACGCCGTCAGGTCGTCGAACTCGGCGTCGTCCGCCCAGCGCAGGGGCAGGACGTAGCTGAGGCCCCCGCTCACGCCCCCAGGGGCCCCCCGGGCCGCAGCGACGAGCGCCCGGCCTCCCAGGCGGCCACCATCGGCCGCGCCGCCCGGGCGTCGAGTTCCATCAGCGCGGCCGCGCCCCACAGGACGTCCGCGCGGAGCGCGGGCTCGTCACGCGCCAGGCCCGCCGCCAGGTCGTAGGCCGCGATCGCCTCGTGCACGGCGTCCGCCTCGACGTGCTCGTCGAAGAACAGCACGGCGTCGTCGTCCAGGCCGAGCCGGCGCGCGGCGCGGGCGTAGCGCCGGTTGGGCTCCGAGGAGGTCATCTCGAACACCGCGAGGTGACCCACGATCGCCCCGCGCAGGCGCCGGTGCAGGCCGCACATCGACATCAGGTTCACGGTCGCCAGCGTCGTCGCCGGGATCCGGTCCAGGTGCGCGCCGTAGTCGCTGCGCAGCCCCAGCCCCTCCATGGCGCGCGCGAAGAGGGCCGCGTGCATGCGGGCCGCGTCGCCGCCGCCGTACTCGTCGGCCTGGATCTCGACCAGCGCGGCCTTGGGGCCCCCGCTCAACCGGGGGATCGCCCACGAGTGCGGGTCCGCCTCCTTGAGCTGGTAGGCGGAGCGGTGCATCACGAACTCGCGCAGCATGTCCAGGTCGGCGTTGCGCTCGATCCACGTCGACAGCGACGGCCCGTCGTCCTCCCGCACGAGGCGCCGCAGGCGGTCGTCGAGCCGCTCGGCGCCCTCGTCGGCGGGCGGCGGCACGGCGGCGCGCAGGGCGGCCTCGAACACGTCCTCCAGGCGCGCGCGCAGGGCGAGCAGCGGGGGCCACCACTCCCATCGCTCGTCGACCCCGGCGAACCCGCGGTAGTGCAGCTCGTACATCACGTACAGGGCGAGCTGCAGGTCCTCGTCGGCGAGGGGGTCGGCGCAGGCGGGGACGCGCATGTCCATGGGCGCCGGCGGCCCAGTGAGCCGGTTCAGCAGCATCTCCGTGAGGCGCCCGCGCGGGGCCGGCAGGGGAGGGCCGCCGGGGGCGGGGGGGACGGACGCCGCGCGCGCCGCCCGGGGCACGGCGCGGGCGTCGCCGTCCGCGGGGGCGAGGGGGACCGCCGCGGCGCCACCGTCCCCGGCGGCGAGAGGGACCGCCGCGGCGCCACCGTCCGCAGCGGCGAGGGGCGAGGGCACCAGTGAACTGCTCATGAGGCGTCCGTGCCGGGGGCCGGGCGGACGCCGATGGGTCGGATCGGCATGGCGAGGGGATTCCCGCGGCCCTCCGCGGGAAACGGAGGATCCCCCTCGTCCCGCTAGGGCTCCCGGTACCGGGACTCGGCCACGCAGTAGAGCGCGAAGGCGATCAGCCCGACCGCCACCAGGGCCAGCAGCGGCCGGCCGTACTGCTCGCGCACGATGCGCGCGAGGGCGCCGTCCAGGCCGACGGCCTCGGAGGGATCGAACTCGATCGCCGCCTTCGCCAGGAACAGGGCCACCAGGCCCAGCACGACGCCCCGGGCGACATGCCCGGCCATGCCGACGCGCTCCACCATGCGCCGGGCGGTGCCCGAGACCCGCAGGTCCTCCATGAACTTCTTGGCCACGCCCCGGTAGACGTTCCAGAGCGCGCCGGCGGCCAGCACCGCGGCCACCGCCAGCACGATCGCCCGGCCACCCGTCCAGCCGAGCAGCCCCGCCGTCGCCGACCGCGGCTCGGCTCCGCCGCCGCCTCCGCCGGAGTCGATGACCAGGCGCAGCGCCAGCCCGGCCAGCGCGAGCGCGAGCACCCCGCGCCCGAGGTTCAGCAGCCGCTTCAGGCGGCCCTTGGCGCCGTCACCGTCGTGCTCGCGGTCGGTGTACGCCTGCACGAACCGCCAGCCGGCGTAGGCCAGCAGCCCCAGCGCGACGGCCACCAGCAGCACCTTGCCCACGCCGTTCTGCGCCACGGTGCGGAACGCGCCCTGCTGGTCGGTGATGCGCCCGCCGATACCGAGGGCCACCCCCAGGGCCAGGACCCCGACCAGCAGGTACGGGATCCCGTGGGCCAGCATGCCGAACCGCGCCGCCGCCCTCGCGTCGCCCCTGCCGGCCGCCCGCTCGACTCGCGCCGACGCTCCCTGGCCCACCGTGTGCCTCCCGGTCGTCCTCGCCGGGCCGCGCCGTTCCCCGAGGGGAGGGGCACCAAACGGGAGGTGCCCCTCACGGCGGGGGCTACCGCCAGGCGCGCCGGTCGACGTCCTCGATGAGGATGGTGCGGACGGGCACCCGCGACCGGCGCGTCACCGCCGGCCGGCCGGGCACACGGCGGATCACGATGCGGTCGCCGGTCAGGAGGTTGGTCGACGTCTCGCGCGAGACCCCCGTGAGCCGGTCGACCGTCCGCACGTCCACGCCGATCAGGCGCGTGGACAGCGCGCCCTGCGACCGGAAGCGGAAGCGCTGGTCGGTGATCTCCCGCGACCCGTACTGCTGCTCCACGATCACGACCCGGCGCTGCACGCGCACGGTGACCGGGGTCCGGGCCGTCCCGAACAGGGCACCGCCGCACGCGGTGCACAGCAGGACCCGCCGGCCCTCGCCGATCTGGACGTAGCCGCCGTCCGAGCGCGCCTTCAGGACCACCAGGCGCCGGGCGAGCGAGGGCTGCGCGCCCGACGGCGTCGCGGCCGGTCCGCGGCGCACCAGCACCAGCACGACGTCCCGGCGCGCGTCGCCGCCGATGTCGGTGCGGATGCGCGTCTCCACACGGAAGGCGGACGGCACGAAGGCGGACTCGGGCGGGCCGGCCGCCAGGGCGGGGGCCACGGGCAGGGCGAGTGCGGCGGCCAGGGCGAGGGGGACGGTGCGGCGGGTGGGCATCGGGATCTCCATGCGGCGGGGACCGGCGGCGGCCGGGGGCGTTACCGCCCGTCCCCGGGGGTGCGCATGGGGGCGTGCGCGGAGGGCGGCCGCGGGCGCGCCGCAGGGGCGCGCACCCGGGCTCGCGCGGATGCGTGGCGGCCGCCCCGCCCCCTATCGTGTCGCGCCATGACCCGACTCCCCCTCCTCGCCGCGGCCGCCGCCGCAGGGCTCGCCCTGCCGGCCGCCGCCTCCGCCGTCATCGTGCCCCAGCACTCCATCGGGGGCGTCCGCATCGGATACACGGCCGTGCAGACCGTCGACGCCGCGGGCCCGCCGGTGGCCGTGGACACGGGCCGCAACGACTTCGGGCGCTACGTCCGGTACCGCTACCGCGGCTTCACCGTCACCTTCCAGGGCGCCCGTCGCGTCACCGCCGTCTCCACCCGCTCCACGCTGCAGCGCACCCGTGGCGGCGTGGGCGTGGGCACCACGGAGGCCGTCCTGCGCGGCCGCGTCCGCGGCGTGCGCTGCTCCACCTACGGCGACGTGCGGGCCTGCGTCGTCGGGCAGGAGCTGCCCGGGCGACGTGTGACGTTCTTCGCCCTGCGTGACGGGCGGGTCATCCAGGTGACGGTCGGCATCGTCATCGATTGAGCGGCGCCGGAGCGGACGCGCACGCCGTGCGCGTCGCCCTGTGGAACGTCGAGTGGGCCCGCGCCGGCTCGCCGCGCGGCGAGGCGGTGCGGGCCCGCCTGGCCGCGACCGCGGCCGACGTCCTGATGGTCGCCGAGGGCGAGGCCGCCCTGCTGCCGGCGGACACGGGCGGCGACGTCCTGGCGTCCGAACCGGACTACGGGTACCCCCCGGTCGCGGGCCGGCGCAAGGTCCTGCTGTGGAGCCGCACGGGCTGGCGCGACACGGACGTCCGCGGCGACGCGCGGCTGCCCCCGGGACGTTACGCCGCGGGAACCACCACGGCCGGCGGCGCGCCGCTGCGGGTCGTCGGCGTCTGCGTGCCCTGGCGGGACGCCCACGTGCGGACCGGGCGGCGTGACCGCTCCCCGTGGGAGGACCACGGGCTCTACCTGGAGGCCCTCGGGCCGCTGCTGGCGCGCGAGCGCGCGCGGCACGCGCGGCTCGCCGTGGTGGGCGACCTGAACCAGCGCATCCCGCGCCGGGGCCAGCCCCGGGCGATGGCGGCCGCCCTGGACGCGGCGCTCGCCGGCCTCGAGGTCGTGACGGCCGGCCACCGGTGCGAGGACCGCGCGCTCGTCGATCACGTCGCGGTGACGCCGGCGCTGTGCGTGCGGGCGGTGACCGCCCTGCCCCGGCACGACGGGGTCCGCCGCCTCAGCGACCACGACGCCCTCCTGGTGGACCTGGCCCCCGCCTAGGGCACGCCGAGCCCCCGGGTGTCGATCACCTCGAAGTGGCGCCCGGACAGCCGGCCGAGGGCGTGCAGGTCGTCGTCGTCCCAGCCGGGCGAGGGTGTGCCGCTGACGAACAGGGGCGACCCGTTGTCGGCCAGGATCATCCCGTACTCGCGCAGCGCGCGGAGCACCACGCGGGCCTGCGGCGGGAAGGCGGCGATGCGCACGGAGGCGCGCAGGCGCAGGCGCACGCCCATCGGCGGGAGCGCGGGATCGTCGGACACGCCGGCGTGGTGGCGTGCCGGGGGGACGAAGGCGCGCCGCGTGCGGGGCGCGGTGAACCGCAGCGCGTGGGCGATGCGCCCGGCGCGCACCTCCTCCCAGCGGGCGAGCCCGGGCGTGATGGGCAGGCCGGCCGCGTCGGCCGAGGTCCACCCCAGCGGACGCGGGCGGGGCCGCCGCAGGTCCCACACGGCGCCCGAGCCCGCGACCCAGCCCCGGGGGGTGCGCCGCGCCGCGTACAGCTCGTAGAGCCGGCAGGCGTCCCGGTCGACCACCAGCAGGTGGCGGTCGGCGCCGCGCTCGATGCGGGGGCGCGCGGGGATCGGGTAGGGCACGCGGTCCGACTCGGCCGCGTAGGTGAAGCGCACGCGGTGCCGCCGCGTCCCGGCGCCGGCGACATTCACGGGGATCCCGTACCGGCCCCGGCTCGAGAAGTCCGCGTGCAGGCGCGCGCCGAGCCCGATGGACCGCATCAGCGCCGCCGAGTCGCGCGCGGCCGGGAGGTGGTCGACGCGCAGGTTCCAGGGGTCGCCGTCGGGCAGCACGGGGCACCCCGCGAGCGTGGGGGCGGCGACGGCCCCCGCGGGGAGCGCCGCGAGGACCGCCGTCAGCGCGGCGGGGACCAGTGCGCGCACCTCTCCACCCTCGGCGCGCCGCGCCGCGGGTGCAACCCCCTAGGCCGGGCGGGCGAGCACCACGGCGACGTCGCCGGCCGCGTCGGTCCACAGGCGCTCGATGGCCAGCCCGGCCTCGCCGAGCTCCCGCGCGAGGCCCTCGGGGCGGAATTTCGCGCTGATCTCGGTGCGCAGGTGCTCGCCCTCCGCGAGCTTCAGGTCCAGGTCGAGCGCCGCGAGACGCACGCGCTGGTCGGAGCGCGCGCGCAGCGACATCTCCATCCACTCCCTGTCCGGGTCCCAGCGGGCCACGTGCACGTACTCGGCGGGCACGAAGTCGCCCCCGAGCTCGCGGTTGAGCACGTGCAGCACGTTGCGGTTGAACTCCGCCGTGACGCCCGCGGCGTCGTCGTACGCGGCCACGAGCCGCCCCGGGTCCTTCACCAGGTCGGCGCCCACCAGCAGGGCGTCCCCGGGGGCGAGCACGTCGGCGGCGTCGCGCAGGAACAGCGCCCGCGCGGCGGGCGGCAGGTTGCCGATCGTGCTGCCGAGGAAGGCCAGCATGCGCCGGCCGCCGCGCGGCAGCGCGTGCAGGTGGCGCTCGAAGTCGCCCACCACGCCCTCCACGGCCATCCCCGGGTACGCGGCCCGCAGGGCCCGCGCGCTCGTGCGCAGCGCCTCCTCGCTGACGTCGAACGGGACGAAGCGGGCGGGACGCAGGGCGTCCAGCAGCAGCCGCGTCTTGGTGCCGCTGCCCGAGCCCAGCTCCATGAGCGTGTCCACCGGCGCCAGGGCGGCGATCTCGCGGGCCCGCGCCGCCAGGACCTCCGTCTCCGCGCGCGTGGGGTAGTACTCGGGCAGGCGGGTGATGTCCTCGAACAGCTCCGAGCCGCGCGCGTCGTAGAACCACTTGGGCGGCAACGCGCGCGGCCGGGTCAGCAGCCCGAGCCGGGCCTCCTCGCGCAGCAGGGCGTCGCGCTCCTCGGGCGTGAACGCGACGTGCACGTCCACGGCGACGTCGTCGCGCACCTCACGCGTCCTCGGCCAGGCGGATGCCGCTGAAGATCTGGCGGCGCCCGGGCAGATCCCAGTTGCGGAACGTGAGCCGGGCGACGCGCGGGTCCGTGGCCCACGACCCCCCGCGCAGCACCCGGTGGCCGTCGCCGAAGAAGACCTCCGAGTACTCCCGGTACGGGTGCGCGCGGAAGCCCGAGTAGCCGGTGAGGTGGGACGAGGTCCACTCCCAGACGTCGCCCCGCGCCGCCCGGATGCCGCGCGGTCGCGCCCCCTCGCCGTCGGCCGGGCCGGGCGCGCCCACCCGCACCCCGAGGGGCCGTGGGCCGTAGGGGGTGACGCCCAGGGTGTCGGCCGGCCCGGGCGCGGCGGCGCCGGCCGCCCGCTCCCACTCGGCCTCCGTCGGCAGCCGCCGCCCCGCCCACCGCGCGAAGGCCTCCGCCTCGTGGAACGACACGTGCTGCACGGGCTCCGCCGCCGGGGGCACCTCGTCGACGCCGAACCGGCGCCGCAGCCACACCGCCCCCTCGCGCCGCCAGTACATCGGGGCCTCCGCGCCCTCCGCGCGCCGCCATGCCCAGCCCTCGGGACTCCACAGGCCCGGGCGGCGGTAGCCGCCGTCGGCGATGAACTCCATGTACCGGGCGTTGGTGACCGGGTCGCGCTCGATCCGGAACGCGTCCAGGTGCACCTCGTGCGCGGGGCGCTCGTTGTCGTAGGTCCACGCCGCGTCGTCGCTGCCCAGCACCGCCGTGCCGGCGGGCACCAGGACGGCGTCCGCCGCCGGCGCGGGCGTGTCGTCGAGATGGGCCGGTGTGGGCAGGTACCAACCCGACAGCTGCAGGGTCTGCAGCATCGTCTCCACGTGCTGCAGCTCGTGCTGCACCACCATGGGGCCGAGGGGCATGGAGTCGTCGCCCGCCCCCGGGCCCTCCAGCACCTCCCGCACGCGACGGCGCACGTCCGCCATGAGCGCCCAGGTCTCGGCGGGGCCGAGCAGCGGAAGCCCCCCGCGCTCGCTGCGACGGTGCGCGAGGGCGTCGTACACGTCGTCGAGGGCGGGGTCGCGCGGGGGCGCCACGTGGGACGCGGCGCCCCGCCGCAGCAGCCACAGCTCCTCGTAGTGCGCGATGTGCGCGAGGTCCCACACCAGCGGCGACATCAGCGGGGAGACCTGCCGCGTCAGCTGGTCGTCGGTGAGGCCGCCGACGACCCGCACGGTGACCGCCCGGGCGCGCTCGAGCTCCGCGAGGAGCGTCCGGCCGGCGATCAGGGGTCGGGGGATCGTCGCCATGCCCTCATCTTCGGGACCGCCCGCGTCCCGGATCACGCCCGCGCGTGCGAAAACACACCGGCCCGGGACGCCGGCGGGGCGCGGGTGAGGAACCTCACCGCGGGAGCCCGCGCCGCGCGTCCCGGGGGGCGCGGACCGGTGTGCGAGACTCGCCCCCCGTGCCGCAGTCACCGCACCCCCTGCGCGCCGTGGTCCTGGGCACCGGTGCGATGGCGCCCGAGATCGCCGCGGCGCTGGCGTCCGCCGGAGCGCAGGTGGCCATCGCCGGACGCGACGGGGCGCGCGCCGAGGCGGCGCGGGCCCGCGCGCAGGCCCTCGGGGCGGGAGCCGCGCTGGAGGCGGGGGTCATCGACGCGGCGCCCCTCGCCGGCGCCGGTCTCGTGGTGGAGACCATCGCGGAGGACCGGGACGCCAAGCGGGCGCTGCTGGCGGCGGTGGAGCCGCGGTGCGCGGTCGGCACCACCATCGTGACCAACACGTCCAGCCTCGCCGTCGGCGACCTCGCCGGGGCGCTCCGGCATCCGGAGCGGTTCGCGGGACTGCACTTCCTGAAGCCCGCCCACCTCACGGGCGTCGTCGAGGTGGTGCCCGGCCCGGCCACGGCGCCCGCCCTCGTGGACTCCCTGCGGGCGCTGGCGGAGGGCATGGGCAAGACGCCCCTCGTGGTGCGCCGCGACGTGCCCGGCTTCATCTGGAACCGCATCCAGTTCGCGGTGCTGCGCGAGTGCCTGCACATGGTGGAGGAGGGGGTCGCCGACCCCGCCGACATCGACGCCGCCGTGGCCGACGGACTGGCCCCCCGGTGGACGGCCGCGGGCCCGCTCGCCACCGCCGACCTGGGCGGGCTGGGCACGTTCGCCGCGGTGTCGGCGCTGCTGTTCCCGCACCTCGCCGCAGGGCCCGGGGTCCCGGCGGTGCTGCGCGACGCCGCCGCGCGCGGGGAGGCCCTCGCGCCCTGGACCCGCGACGCCGGTCCGCCCCTGGAGGCGCTCCGCGCCGACGCCCTCGCCAACGGCCGCGGCATCACCGCGCGCCGCCGGGCGCTCGGCGCGTGATCACCTGGTCCGCCCACCTCGGCACGCTGTTCGGCGAGCTGCCGCCGCTCGACCGCCCGGCCGCCGCCCGCGCCGCCGGCTTCCGCGTGCTCGAGGCCTGGTGGCCGCCGGCGCCGGACCCGGACGTCTGGGTGGCCGCGGTGCGCGCCGCGGGCATGCGCGCGACCCTGGTCAACGCGGACGGCGGCGACCTGGCCGCCGGCGAGCGCGGCTACTGCACGGATCCGGCGCGGAGGACCGAGGTCGTGGCCGCCGCGCGGGCGGCGGCGCGCGTGGTCGCGGCGTGCGGCGGCACCGACGTCAACCTGCTCGTGGGGCGCGACGACGGCGTGCGCCCGGCGGAGGCGCAGTGGGCGGCGGCGGTGGAGGCGGTGCGCGCCGCGGCCGACGCCGTGGCCGGGGAGGGCGTCCGCATCCTGATCGAGCACCTCAACGCCCACGACGTGGCCGGCCCGCTGCTGCCCACCCCGGCGGCCGCCGCCGCGTTCGTCGAGGACGTCCGCCGGCCCGCCGTGCGGCTGCTCTTCGACGCGTACCACGCCGCCCGCATGGACCTCGACCCCGTGGACGAGGCGGCGCGGGTGACGCCGCTGATCGGGCACGTGCAGTACGCGGACAGCCCGGGGCGCGGGGCGCCGGGCACCGGCGGCGTCGACTTGGGGCGCTTCGTGGAGGCCCTCGCCGCCCTGGGATACCGGGGCGCCGTGGGCCTGGAGTTCGTCCCGGCGGGGCCCACGCCCGCGGCGCTCACCGCCCTCCCGGGGCTCTCCCCGCACGCCGGCTTCGGGGGGGACGCGCCGCAGGGCGGCTGACCGCGCGCCGGTGGACGCCGGCGTCCCCGACCCGCCCGCACTGATCCGCGTCGCGGTGGCGCCCGTAGAGAGGGCTGTCATCCCCGACCATGAGGTGCTGAACGTGAAGCGCAAGATGACCCCCGTCGCGGCGATCGCCGCGAGTGCCGTCCTCGCGCTGGGCCTCGCCGCCTGCGGCGACGACGACGAGGCCGGCTCGGCCTCCACCGGCATGACCACCACCATGTCCACGATGGACCACGGTGGGACTTCGGCCTCGGCCAACAAGGCGGCCGACCTGCGCGTGACCCTCGACCGCCTCCTGGGCGAGCACGCGTTCCTGGCGACCGTCGCCATGCAGAAGGGCCTCGACGGGGCGAAGGACTTCAAGCCGGCCGCCGCCGCACTCGACCGCAACAGCGTGGAGCTCGCGGACGCCATCGGCTCGGTGTACGGCCCCGAGGCCCGCACGGCCTTCCTGGCGTCCTGGCGTCAGCACATCGGCTTCTTCGTCGACTACACGGTGGCCACTGGCAAGAAGGACGCCGCCGGCAAGCGCAAGGCGCTCGCCGATCTCGACTCCTACACCACCGGCTTCGCCGGCTTCCTGGCCCAGGCGAACCCGAACCTCGAGAAGGACGGGGTCGCCGGGCTGCTCACCAGCCACGTGCGTCAGCTGCGGGTCGGCCTCGACAGCTACGCCGCGGGCAACTACCAGCGGGCGTACGCCCAGACGCGCGAGGCCTACGGCCACATGTTCATGACCGGCGACGGCCTCTCGGCCGCCATCGCGCAGCAGTTCCCGGACAAGTTCCCGGGCGAGGGCACGTCGCAGGCCACCGAGCTGCGGGTGACGCTCGACCGCCTGCTCGGTGAGCACGCGCTGCTCGCGACCCTCGCGATGCAGAAGGGCCTCGACGGCAAGAAGGACTTCCCGGTCGTCGCCGCCGCACTCGACCGCAACAGCGTGGAGCTGGCCGACGCGATCGGATCGGTCTACGGCCCCGAGGCCCGCACGGCCTTCCTGGCCCAGTGGCGGCAGCACATCGGCTTCTTCGTGGACTACACGGTCGCCACCGCCAAGAAGGACGCCGCCGGCAAGCGCAAGGCGCTGAACGGCCTCGAGGGGTACGCAAAGGGCTTCTCGGAGTTCCTGGCGTCGGCGAACCCGAACCTGAAGGCCGCCGACCTCCAGGCCGGGCTCACCATGCACGTGGGCCAGCTGCGGATGGCGATCGACAACTACGCGGCCGGTAAGTACGAGGCCTCGTACGCCAACATCCGCGAGGCGCACACGCACATGTTCGGCACGGGCGACGCGCTCGCCGGCGCGATCGTCACCCAGTTCCCGGACAAGTTCGCGAACTGACACCCGCGCCCCGGCCGCCGTGCGCGGCCGGGGCCCCTCCGGGGGCCGTCCCTAGGCGGGGCGCGCCCCCGCGGCGGTCCCCCGGCGCGAGCCGCGCGGCACCCGGTTGGTGACGCGGGGCTCGTCGCGGCCCGCGCGCCGGCCCTCGCCGGCCGGCGCGGGCACCGCCCGGGCCGGACGGCCCGCCGGGGTCCGCGCCGGATGCGGGCGCCGTCCGGGCACGCGGACCGGGCGGGGCGCCGGCGCGGGGTAGCCCGCGACCGTGCCGTCCGCGGCGGCGACGCCGAGCGTGACGGCGATCCTGCGCACGTCCGCCGCGTCCTCCGGCGTCACCAGCGTGAGGGCGCGGCCGCTGCGGCCGGCACGGGCGGTGCGCCCGACCCGGTGGGTGTACGTGGCGGCGTCCTCGGGCGGGTCGAAGTTGACCACCAGGGCGACGTCCTCCAGGTCGATCCCCCGCGAGGCGACGTCGGTCGCCACCAGGACGTGCAGGGCGCCCGAGGCGAAGTGCCGCAGCGCGCGGTCCCGGGCGTTCTGGCGCAGGTCGCCGTGGATGGCCCCCGCCGCGACGCCGTCCTTGGCGAGGCGGTGCGCCAGGCGGTCGGCGCCCCGCTTGGTGCGGCAGAACACGATCACCGGCCCGCCCTCGGCGTCGATGGCGGCCCGCAGCGTGACCACCCGCTCGTCGCGGTCGCACGCGGAGAAGGCGTGGCTCAGGCGCTCCGACAGGGGTGCCGCGTCGCCCGGGTCGTCGTCGACGGCGAGGCGCACCGGCGCGCGCGTGAAGTCCGCGGCCAGCCGCCCGACCTCGCCGTCGAGGGTGGCCGAGAAGAGCATGGTGGCGCGGGTGTCCGGGGTCTGGTGCAGGATCGCGCGCACCTGCGGCAGGAAACCCATGTCGAGCATGCGGTCGGCCTCGTCCAGGACGACCAGGTCGATGTGCGCCAGCGAGATGCGCCCGGTCGAGGTGAGGTCGATCAGGCGGCCGGGCGTGGCCACCAGCAGGTCGGCGCGCGCCGCGCGCTGCGCCTGGGGGCGGGGGTCGGCGCCGCCGTGGCACAGGGCCACGCGCAGGCCGCGCGCCGCGGCCAGTGGCGCCAGCTCGGCCTCGATCTGGGCGGCCAGCTCGCGGGTCGGCGCGAGCACCAGGGCGCGCAGGCCGCCGCCGGGGGTCAGCGTCTCCACGGCGGGCAGTCCGAAGGCCAGGGTCTTGCCCGAGCCCGTGGGGGCGCGCACCAGCAGGTCGGCGCGTTCCATGGCAGGCGGCAGCACGAGCTGCTGGACGGGGAAGGGGGTGCTGACTCCGCGCTGCGCGAGGGCCTGGAGCACGGGGGCGGTCACGCCGAGATCGGCGAAACGGGAAGGGGTCAAGGACTCTCCTGCGGCCGGCGGCCGCGCGTACGCGGAGAGTCCAGCCGCCCGCGCCGTCGGCGCGTGCTCTCCGTGACGGGTGACGGTGGTGCCACCCTGCTTCGCGACGGGACGCCCGGGGGCGCGCGGTCACCGGCTGTGCGGCGAGGGTACACGGCCCGGCGGCGGAGGGCTCCCGGGCGGGGGCCGCGGCGGGAGGGCGGCGCCCCGGGGCGGGTGTTTCCGGCGTGGTGGGCGGGGGGACGTCGGCCGCATGCCCACGGCCGTCATCACCGGCGCGGACTCCGGCATCGGCGAGGCGACCGCGGTCCGCCTCGCGGCGGACGGATACGACGTCGGCATCACCTACCGCTCCGACGAGGACGGGGCGCGCGGCACCGCCGCCCGCGTGGAGGAGGCCGGCCGCCGCGCGGCGGTCCGGCACCTCGACCTGTCGGCGCCCGCCTCCGCCGCCGGGGTCGTGGACGACCTGGCGAACGAGCTCGGCGGACTCGACGTCCTCGTCAACAACGCCGGCACCATGGCGGACACGCCGTTCCTGGATCTCGAGCTCGAGGAATGGCGGCGCGTGATCGACGTCGACCTCACCGGCGGGTTCGTGGCCGCCCAGGCCGCCGCGCACCGGATGGTGGGCCAGGGGCGGGGCGGCGTGATCGTCAACGTCACCTCGATCCACGAGATGCTGCCCCTGCCCGGCGCCGCGCCCTACTGCGCCGCCAAGGCCGGCCTGGGGCTGCTCACCAAGGTCATGGCGCTGGAGCTGGGCGAGCACGGGATCCGCGTGGTGGCGGTGGCGCCGGGCCAGATCGCGACGCCGATGACCGGGCTCGACGACGGGGACGCCTCCGCCCGGACGCTCCCCAACCTCCCCATCCGCCGCCCCGGCGATCCGGACGAGATCGCGGCGACGATCGCCTTCCTGTGCTCGCCCGGGGCGGGCTACGCCACGGGCACGACGTTCCTGGTCGACGGGGGGATGGCGCTCATCGCCCCCGTGCACGGGAACCGGAGCGGGTAGGGCCCCGCCCGCCCCGCGCCGAGGCGGGGGCGGGACGCCGATATCCTGCGGGCACCGCATGGCCGGTACCGACCCCCAGACCGACCCGCGGGGCGCGCGACGGAGGGCCCGCCCGCACCTGCCGGTGCCGGTGGCCGCCCGGCGCGCGATCCCCACCCTGACGCCCGGGGGGTGCGCACGCGTCGCAGGCCCCGCAGGGTGTGCGGCCGGAGCGGGACGGCCGTCACTCCGGCGCCGGCCGTGGCCCTCCGGCGGCGGATGCGGGCCAGGTCGACCCGGGGTCCGGCGGCGGGCGGCGGCGGGGCGCGACGGGGGCGTGGGCGACGCGTCCCGGGCGTGACCGGCCCCGCGCGTCCCTGAGGCCGCCCTCCGCGCCGCCTGCACGGAGCGTCGCCCGGGGTGCCGCCGCGGGTGCGGGCTGCCTCGCCGCGGCCGCCGCGCTGGCAGGGTGCGGTGGCCCGGGCGCGGCGGCGGGCGACTGCGCGCCCGCCCGGGCCGTGGCCCTGTCCACACCCGAGGAGCGGCGCGCACCCGAACTCGCGCTCGCCCCCGACGGCACGGGCCTCGCGGCGTGGGAGACGGCCACGGGGGATCCCGTCGAGGTGGCGCTGCGGGACGCGCGTGGCGCCTGGACGCCCGCGGCCGCGATGTCCGGCCCGTTCGGCGCCCGCCCGGGGGTGGCCGCCCTGCCCGGCGGTCGCGCGGCGCTGGTGTGGGAGGCGCCCGCCGCCGCGGGCGGCACGGCGGTGCACGCGCGGCTGCACGACGGCCGCGCCTGGGGGGCGGACCGGGTGCTGGGGACGGGCGCGGGTGCTCCGCCGCGACCGGTGGTGGCCGCGGCCGGCGAGGGGTTCGTCGTGGCCTGGGCGGACCGGGACGGCGTGCGGCTGCGCACGCTCGCCGGGGGCGGCGGCGACGCGACCCGGACGGTCGCGCCCCCGCGGGGGGCGGCGCGCGAGGTGGCGGTGGCGGCCGCGCCCGGGCTGGTCGCCGTCGCCTGGCTCGAGATACGCGGGGACCACCGCGTCGTGCGCGCGCGGCTGCGCCGCGACGGGCGCTGGACGCCGGCCGCCGACCTCTCCGCCGCGGCGGGCCGCGCCTCCCAGCCGCAGGTGGCCGCCTCCCGCCGCGGTGCCCTGGTCGCCTGGCGGAGCGACAGGGGCGACCGCGACCAGGTGGTGGAGGCGGCCCTCTGGCGGCGCGGCGGCGGTTGGCTCCGCGAGGTGCTCGGCCCGCCGGCGGGGCGGGCCCGCGGCCTGCCGCGCACGCCCGGCCCGGTGCCGCTCGGCCCCCGCGCCGCGCTGGCGGGGGAGCGCGCCGCCGTCGCCTGGCCCCAGCGCCGCGGGGGACGCGACGAGGTGCGCATCGCGCTGCACGACGGCCGCGCCTGGACGCCGCCCGAGCGCGTGCCGTCGCCCGGCGAGGCGGGCGCCCCCGACATCGTGCCGGCCGCGGACGGTGGCCTCGTCCTCGCCCTGGAGGAGCTGGACGGCGTCGACCTCGCGCTGCGGGTGCGGCGACGCGACGCGTCCGGCGTCTGGGCCTGCTGCGTGCGCCTGACGCCGCGCGGCGAGGAGGGGGCCCTGCCCCGCCTCGGCGGGACGGGGCGCGCCGCGGTCTGGAACGCGACCAACCGCGGCGGCATCGGCGCGGCCGGGGTCGCGTGCGCCTAGCCGCCGTCGCCCGGGGCCGGTGGACGCCGGCCGTCGCCGGCGTGGCGCTCGCCGCCGTGCTGTGGGTGCTGCAGTACCGGCGCTGGGCCGAGCTGGAGCTGGGGGACCTGCCCGTCTACGCGCGCGCCCACCGGCTGATGGCCCTGGGCGCCGTGCCGTACGCCGACTTCCGCCTGGAGTACCCCCCGCTGGCGGCGGCGCTGTTCTGGCTGGCGGGCGCCCTGCCGGGGCCCTACGCGCTCGCGTTCTCGGCGCTGATGTTCGCCTGCCTCGCCCTGACCGTGGTCGTGGTGGCGGACACCGCCCGGGTGCTCGGGCTCGGTCCGCGGGCGGCGTGGGCGGGCGCGCTGCTGGCGGGCCTGACGCCCGCGCTCATCGGACCCCTGGCCCAGACCCGGTACGACCTCGCCGTCGCCGCGCTGCTGGCGCTGGTGACCCGGTCGCTGGTGACCGGGCGGTGGCGCGCCGTGTGGGTGCTGCTGGGGGTCGCGGTGCTGCTGAAGCTCTTCCCCGTGGTGCTCGCGCCGCTGCTGCTGGTGGCGCACCTGCGCGCGCAGGGGGCGCGACGGGCGCTGGCCGCCGCCGGCCTGGCCGCGGCGCTCGTGGTGGGGGGGATCGCCCCCTTCGCCCTCGCGGCCCCCGGGGGCGCGTGGCAGATGGTGGCCTACCACCTCGAGCGGCCCCTGCAGATCGAGTCGCTGGGCGCGGCGGTGCTGCTGGCCCTGCACCACGTCGCCGGCACGGGGCTCCACCACGTCACCAGCTACGGCAGTGACAACCTGGTGGGGGCGCTGCCGGACGCCGTGTCGGCGGCCGGCTCCCTGCTGGCCCTCGCGCTGCTCGCGGTGACGGCGGCACTGACCTGGCGCGGCCTGCGCGGGGCCTCCCCCGCGCGGTCGGCGCGCGTCGCCCTGGCGGCGCTGGCCGCCACCCTCACCGCCCTGGTGGCCGTGGGGAAGGTCCTCTCGCCGCAGTACCTGCTCTGGCTCGTGCCCCTGGTGCCGCTCGCCGGCCGGCGCCGGGGCCCGGCCGCCGCCCTGGTCCTCGCCCTCGCGATGGTGCTGTCGTCGGAGGTCTTCCCGGACCGCTACCGCGCGCTCACCGAGGAGTTCGCGGGGGTCCCGGTGGCGCTGCTGGTGGTGCGCGACCTGCTGCTGGTGGCGCTCGCCGTGCTGCTCTGGCCAACGCGGCGGAACACGCTCACCCCGTCCTGGTGGAGCACCCGGCGCATGTCGGGCCTGCGCTCCAGGGCCGCGAACGCGGCCGCCAGGTCCGCCTCGGTGACGTCGATGATCGTCTCCGGCCGCCGCCGGTCGATCAGCACCCACTCCGCATCGCGGACGACCGGGAAGACGTAGATGCGCCGGCGCGCGGACAGGTGCGCGCCGGCGTGGTTGGTGGCCGACACGACGACGTCCGGATCGGCGGGGATCAGCGCCACCGCCCGCGCCAGCACCCGGGCGTGGTCGTCCACGACGTACTCGTTCGTGCGCCAGTCGCTGCCGCCGAGGTGGCTCCACACGGGCAGCGGCCCCAGGTGCCAGGCGCCGGCGAGCGACGCGGCCACCAGTGCGGCGGCCGCCGCCGCCGGTGCCCGCCCCCGCGCACCCAGGCGCCCGCCCCAGCGGCGCCGCACCGTGGCCACGCCGCGGACGGACGCGACCACCAGCACGGGGGCGATCAGCGCGACGTAGTGGTACTCCAGCTGGTACTGCTCGGGGCGCGACGACAGCGTGTTCAGCAGCAGGTCGGGCAGGGCCGCCGCCGCGAGCAGGGGGGCCAGCAGGAACAGGCCCGCGACGGGCAGCGCCAGCGCGAGCACGTAGCCCAGCCGGTCGGCGTCCAGCAGGGTGCCCGCGGCCACGTGCGGCCGCGTCAGCAGCGTGAGCAGCACCTCGCCCGGCGAGTCGCCCAGCTCGCCGTAGCGGCTGGCCACGAACGCGCTCGGGGCCCCCGCGTTGGCCCAGGGGATCACCACCCCCACCGCCAGGGCGACCCACGCGACCGACACCCCGGCCAGCGCCAGTCCGGTGCGGCGCCGGCCGAGGCCGAACGCGATCCACACGCCCAGCACGGCGAGCGTGAGCCCGACGTGCTCCTTGGCCAGCAGCGCGAGGCACGCGCACACCCAGAGCGCCGTGTCCCGGCGCGCCTCGGCCGCCCACACGACGGCCACAAGCAGCGGCGCGGCCAGGGTGACCGGGTGGAACTCGGTGACCGTGGCCCAGCCGAGCGCCGGGCTCAGCAGGTACGCGGCCGGCGCGGCGAGGGCGAGCCGGTCGTCGCCCAGCCACCGGCGCCCCAGCCCCAGGGCCGGCAGCGCGCCCGCGGACACGGCGGCCGCCTGGACCACCAGCAGCATGTCGGGCGACGGCCACACCCACCACAGGGGGGCGAGCAGCGCGATGAGCGGGTCGACGTGCGCCGCCAGGCGCGAGATCTGCTCCCCGTGGGTGTCCGTGGTGAGCAGCGGATCGCCGTTCGCGGTGCCCCAGACGGCCTGGACCATGTTCCCCAGGTCGAACCGCGCCTGCCAGAACGCGTCCTGCCGCTGCAGCGACAGGCGCGCGTACACGGCGGCGTGCAGCGCGGCCGCGAGCACGACGACGAGGGTCGCCGGGGCGGGGCGGGGGACGCGGCGTGCGGGGGCCGGCGCGGCGGGGGACGGGACGCCGGCTCGCGGGGGGCTGACGGGCGTGGACAGGGGCGCATCGTATGCCCGGCGCCCCGGGCGGCCCCTCCCGGGGTCACCCCCGGGCCCCGCGCCGGTCACGCGGCGCAGGGACCGCCCCCCTCGGCGCACCCGCCCTGTGGCAGGGTGGGCCCGTCCGACCGCGGCGTGAGGGGGCGTCATGGAGTTCCACCTGGGCCGGCTCATCGACCACGTGCACCTGCGCGTGTCCGACCTGGAGGCGAGCCGGCGCTTCTACGGGGCGGTGCTGGCCGCCCTGGGGCGCGGGATCACGCACGAGGGCCCCGGGTTCTTCGCCGCGGACGAGCTCTTCGTCAGCGCGGACGGGCCGCCGACGTCCGGGTTCCACCTGGCCTTCCAGGCCGACGGGCCCGAGGACGTGGCGCGGTTCCACGCGGCGGGGCTGTCGTCGGGCGGGCGCGACAACGGGCCCCCGGGCGATCGCGCGTACCACCCCGGCTACCACGCGGCGTACCTCCTCGACCCCGACGGCACCAACGTGGAGGCGGTCACGCACGGCACGGTGCTGCGGTCCACCGAGTCGGTGGTGGTGAGGCCGGCGGGCGCCCCCGGGGGAGGGGACGTCCGGGACGCCGACCCGGAGCCCTAGCGGGCCGCCCGGCCCGCGGGCGGCAACCCTGACACAGCAGTGCTAGGGTTGCGCGGTGCCGAACGGGACCCTGACCATCGCGGAGGCGGCGGAGACGACCGGCTGGTCGCAGCGCATGCTGCGCTACGTCGAGAGCTCCGGGCTGGTGGTGCCCCCGCGCAGCGCCGGCGGCTACCGGCTCTACGGCGCCGCCGAGCTGCAGCGGCTGCGGACGCTGCGGGATCTGCTCGACACGCACGGCCTCGGCCTGGCCGAGGTGGGGTTCGCCCTGCGGCTCCGGAACGACCGCGCGCTCGCCGATGCGGTCGGCGGCTGGTTCGAGGCCGAGCCCGCCCCCCCGGACCACGTCCCCGCGGCCGACTGGCTGCGCTGGGAGCAGGACAAGCACATGCGCCTCCTCGCGGGGCACGCCGCACCGACCACCGCGCACCACGACACCACGGAGACCGAATGACGACGACCGTCCCGCTCGCGACCGACTTCCGGGTCGCCGACCTCGGCCTGGCCGAGTTCGGCCGCAAGGAGATCCGTCTGGCCGAGCACGAGATGCCCGGCCTCATGGCGATCCGGGCGGAGTACGCCGACCGTCAGCCGCTGACGGGCGCCCGCATCACGGGCTCGCTCCACATGACCATCCAGACCGCCGTCCTCATCGAGACGCTGGTCGCGCTCGGCGCCGAGGTCCGCTGGGCCTCCTGCAACATCTTCTCCACGCAGGACCACGCCGCGGCCGCCGTGGTGGTGGGCCCGTACGGCACCCCCGAGGAGCCCAAGGGCGTCCCGGTCTACGCCTGGAAGGGCGAGACCCTCGAGGAGTACTGGTGGTGCACCGAGGCGGTGCTGCGGTGGCCGGACGGCGGCGGCCCCAACATGATCCTGGACGATGGCGGCGACGCGACGCTGCTGGTGCACAAGGGCGCGGAGTTCGAGCGCGCGGGCGCGGTGCCGGACCCCGCGACGGCCGAGTCGGACGAGTTCCGCATCGTCCTCGACCTGCTGCGGCGCTCCCTGCGTGAGGACCCGCAGCGGTGGTCGACGATCGCCGCCGGCATCCGCGGGGTCACCGAGGAGACCACGACGGGCGTGCACCGCCTCTACCAGCTCGCCGAGCAGGGTGAGCTGCTCTTCCCGGCGATCAACGTCAACGACTCGGTCACCTAGAGCAAGTTCGACAACCTCTACGGCTGCCGGCACTCGCTCATCGACGGCATCAACCGCGCCACCGACGTGATGATCGGCGGCAAGACGGCGGTGGTCTGCGGCTTCGGGGACGTCGGCAAGGGCTGCGCCGAGTCCCTGCGCGCCCAGGGCGCCCGCGTGGTGGTCACCGAGATCGACCCGATCTGCGCGCTCCAGGCGGCCATGCAGGGCTACCAGGTGACCGTGCTCGAGGACGTCGTCGAGACGGCGGACATCTTCATCACCTGCACGGGCAACCGGAACATCATCCGCGCCGAGCACATGGCCCGCATGAAGCACCAGGCGATCGTCGGCAACATCGGCCACTTCGACAACGAGATCGACATGGCCGGGCTGGCCGCGGTCCCGGGCGTCAACCGGGTCAACATCAAGCCGCAGGTCGACGAGTGGGTCTTCCCGGACGGGCACTCGATCATCGTGCTCAGCGAGGGCCGGCTGCTGAACCTGGGCAACGCGACCGGGCACCCCTCGTTCGTGATGTCCAACTCGTTCAGCAACCAGGTGATCGCGCAGGTGGAGCTGTTCACCAAGAACGACGCCTACGAGCGCCGCGTCTACGTGCTGCCCAAGCACCTGGACGAGAAGGTGGCGCGCCTGCACCTGGACGCGCTCGGCGTCAAGCTGACCACCCTCTCCGAGGACCAGGCCGACTACATCGGCGTCCCGGTGCACGGGCCGTTCAAGCCGGACCACTACCGGTACTAGGCGCACCGCCGGCGGGACGGCCACGGCCGTCCCGCCGGGAGGCGTGCGTGCACCCCTCCGTGCCTACGCCTTGCCGCGCGGCACGACGGTGAGGCAGTACCGCACGTCCTGGGCGAAGGCCCCGCCGAAGGCGGTGCCGGTCACGCGGATCCGGTGCCGCCCGGGCGGCAGGGGACGCACGAACACCCAGTAGCCCTCCGCCGCCGCCGGCCCGGTGCCGCCGTCGGGCGCCTGCGGCGTCGCGAACGGGGTCCCCGCGACCGCCGTGAGCGTGAACACCCCGGTCGTGGCGTGCACGATCGGCACGGGACGTCCGTCGACCCACGCGCGCAGGCTGGGGAGGTCGATGTTCGCGGCCAGGTCGGCCGTGCACGCCTCCACCGCCGGCGGGTCGCCGAAGACGGGCGAGCACAGCGTGTTCACCACGGGCACCACGAGGCGCGTCCCCGTGGGCACCGTGCAGCGCCGGCGCACGGGATCGGACGACGCCGAGCCGGCCAGGAACCACACGTGGCCCGTCTGGGTGGTGTCACAGCCCTCGGAGGTGAGGGGCGAGGATGCGGCGGGGAAACCGGCGACCCAGTTCCACCAGCCGGCGGTCAGCGCGGCCTGGCGGGGGGTCGCCTCGCGGAACTCGGCGCCGCCCTTCGTGGCCCCGCCGAGTGCGGTACCGGCGAGGACGAGGCACAGGGCCGCGGCGGCGAGCAGCGCGATGAGGGTGCGGCCGGGAGGGGCCGGGCGGGGCACACCGGACATGGGGACCTCCGGAGTCGGGAGGCGCGGCCGCCGGGGTCGCCGGCCCTGACGCTACGCGCGCCGCGGCGGCGTCGGCATGGGGGGATTCCCCCGCCCCCTACAGCCGGAAGAGCCCCAGGTCCTCTCCGTCGATGACGTCACGCACCAGGCGCCGGGCGTCCGGCTCGTCCCGGAACGGCAGCAGGTGCGAGGTGTACAGGCGGCGCCCGCCCACCCGGACGGACGACAGCACATGCGGGGGCATGGTCCGGCCGTCGATCTGCAGCAGCGGCGTGTCCCCGACGTGGGACAGCGCGACCTGCCGGCCGCGGTGCACGAAGCGGTCGACGGCGGGGGGCGCGGCCGCGGCGGCGGACCCGCCCGAGCGCGCCCCCGCGACGGGGAGCGCCGCTGCGGCGACGGCGCCCGCGCCCGACAGCCCGGCGGCGATGAACTGGCGGCGCGTGCGCCTCACGGCGGTCCTCCTACAGGTAGACGGGCGGGGTGAGGACGCTCGCCGGCGTCGCGTCGCTGGCGAGCAGAAAGCGCATCACGTCGTCGGCGTTGTGCCCGGTGGCGCAGCCGGCGCCCGGCAGGTACGCCGTCCCCCAGCGCGCCTCCCACGCCGCCCAGAGCCGGTCGACGTTGGCGTGGTGCATCCAGAACAGCGGGTCGTTGGGGGACGTGCCGGAGGTCATGTCGCCCCCCACGAGGTTGTGCACCGTGTTGTGGTTCGCCTCGAGCGCGCGGCGGAAGCTCCCGCTCGCGCTGGAGGCCTCGGACCACGGTGAGGCGTCGTAGGCCGGCACGGACATCGAGGGGGCGCCGGGCATCGCCCCGCTGGTCGCGAACTGGCGCTTGACGCCCGCGCGGCTGGAGAAGCTGCCCGTGCTCGCGTTCCACACCACGGAGGTCCACAGGCGGAACGGCCCGGTGGTGACGCGGTACGACTGCCGCGCGTCGCCGTTGCCGCCCGCCAGCGTCCACACCCTGGCCGTCCTCCAGCCGCTGCCGTCCGCGTGCCAGGGCCAGTAGGGGATGCGGACGCCCGGGACGACGCGCTGCATCTCGGCCTCGAGCTCCGCCAGCGCCTGCCGGTGCCAGGGCAGGAACGCCGGCCCGCGGTGCGCCACGTTGCGCTGGGTGCCGGTCTCGCCGGGCAGCAGGGTCGGCGCCATCATCGCCTGGTTGTGCCGGCGGGTGAACGCGTCGTACACGCCGCTGGACTTGATGCCGTCGAGCGCCCGCACCACGTCGTTCCACTGCGCGGAGGTGAGCAGGTACAGGTTGGGTCGGCCCATGCGGCGGCCTCTCGGTCTCGGGTCGCGTGGACGGCGTGCACGAGGTGGGGCGGGGTGCGGCCGTCGTCGGCGTCGACGCTATGGCGGGTGCCCCGCGGCGGGCAATGCGGGCACTCCCGGAGCCGGGGGCGCGGAGGACCACGGACGGGCATACGATCCGGGGCATGCCCGACACGCCCTTCCGCACCGCCCTCACCGACCTGCTCGGCATCCGCCACCCGGTCGTGCTCGCCGGCATGGCGGGCGGCCCGACGACGCCCGAGCTGATCGCCGCCGTGTCCCGGGGCGGCGGCCTCGGCGTGCTGGGCGCCATGGGGATGCCCGCCGACGCGGTGCGCGCGTCGATCCTCCGTGCCCGCGAACTGGCCCCAGGGTGCCCCGTGGGCGTCAACGTGCTGCTCGCCGGGCCCACGGAGGGCAACCCCGACCCGGCCGCCCTGGAGCCGGTGCTGCGGGATCTGCGCGGCGGGCCGCCCCCGCCCCCGCCCGCGGCGCCCCCGGCCTCGCCCCGCGACCTCGTGGCCGCGGCCCTGGAGGCCGGCGCGGCCGCGGTGAGCGTCGGCCTGGGCGACCCCGCCCCCGTCGCCGATCTGGCGCGCGACGCCCGCGTCCCGCTGATGGCGATGGTGACCACGGTGGAGGAGGCCCGCATCGTGGTCTCCTCCGGCGCGGACGCCGTGGTGGCGCAGGGCTGGGAGGCCGGCGGTCACCGGTCCACGTTCGCGCCCCCGCCCGAGGGGGGCCTGCCGTCCGTCGGCACGATCGCCCTCGTGACCCGGCTCGTCGCCGAGGTGGACGTGCCGGTGGTGGCCGCGGGCGGCATCATGGACGGCCGCGGCCTGGCCGCCGCCCTGTGCCTGGGCGCCGCCGGCGTGCAGCTGGGCACGCGCTTCCTGGGGGCCCGCGAGGCCGGCGTCCCGCCCTCGTACCGCGCCCGCCTCCGGCAGGCGCGCGACACCGACAGCCGCATCATCCGGGCCCTGAGCGGCCGCCCGGCGCGCGGCCTGGTCAACGACATCGTGCGGCGGCTGGAGTCGGGTCCCGCGCCCCTCGGCTGGCCGCGGCAGGCGGCCGCCTGGGCGGACGTCCGCCAGGCGGCGGCGCGCGCCGACGACGCCGAGCACATCGCGCTGTGGGCAGGGCAGGCGTCGTCGCTGATGGAGGACGAGGCGCTCGGGGCGGAGGAGATCGTGGCGCAGGTGGTCGCGGAGGCGGTGGCCACGCTCCGGGCGGTGACCCCGGCGTCCCGCTAGCCCCGCGCGCGGCCGCCCCGGCGGCCGGGCGTGCCGCACGTGCCGCCGCCGACGCATGACGGGCCGGGCGGGGGGTACGCTCTCCCGGTCCCCGAACTCGCCGACAGCCCCGTGCTCCTGCTGGGACCGCTCCTGCGGTACGTCGGCACGCGGCAGGCGACGGTGTGGGTCGAGACCGACCGGCCCTGCCGGGTCGAGGTGCTCGGGCACGAGGCGCTCACCTTCGAGGTGGAGGGCCACCACTACGCGCTGGTGCGCGTCGGCGGGCTCCAGCCGGGTGAGGAGGTCCCGTACGACGTCGCCCTCGACGGCGCCCGGGTGTGGCCCGCCCCGGACTCGCCCTACCCCCCGCCCACCATCCGCGCGCTCACCGACGACCACCACCGGCACCGCATCGCCTTCGGCAGCTGCCGTCTGGCGATGCCCGACGAGCCGCCGTACACCCTGGACCCCGGGGACCACCGCAAGGGCGTCGGCCCGGACGCCCTGCAGGCGCTGGCGCGCCGGGCCCTGGAGGACCCGTCGTGCCTGCCCGACCTGCTGCTGCTGCTGGGCGACCAGGTCTACGTGGAGGAGGGGGCGCCCAAGGCGCGCGCCGTCATCGAGGAGCGGCGCGACACCACGCAGCCCCCGGGGAACGGCCCGGCGGACTTCGAGGAGTACACGCTCCTGTACCGGGAGTCGTGGTCGCCCCCGCTGGTGCGCTGGCTGCTGGCCACCGTGCCCACCGCGATGGTCTTCGACGACCACGAGGTCCACGACGACTGGAACATCTCCGAGAGCTGGCGCCACGACATCTGGTCGGAGAGCTGGTGGGAGTCCCGCATCACGGGCGCCTACATGTCGTACTGGTGCTACCAGCACCTCGGGAACCTCACCCCGTCCGACCTGGACGACGAGGGGCTGATCCGCGCGGCGCTGGCGGGCGGGCGCGACCTGTCCCGGGAGCTGCGCGAGGCGGCCGGGCAGTGGTGCCGCACCACCGACGGCTCGCGGTGGAGCTACTGCCGGGACATCGGGGGCTCACGGCTGGTGGTCGTGGACTCCCGGGCGGGCCGGGTGCTGCACGACGGCCGCCGCGACATGCTCGACGACGAGGAGTGGGGCTGGCTGGAGCAGCAGCTCACGGGCGACGTGGACCACCTGGTGGTGGCCTCCAGCCTGCCCATCCTGCTGCTGCCGGCGCTCCACCACGTCGAGACCTGGAGCGAGCGCGTCTGCGACGGCGCGTGGGGTCCGGCCATGGCGCGGCTGGGGGAGCGCATCCGGCGGGGCGCCGACCTGGAGCACTGGGCGGCGTTCGACCGCTCGTTCCGCCGGCTCATCGGCCTGCTGGCCGACGTCTCCGCCGGGCGCCGTGGCCGGCCGCCGGGCTCGGTGGTGCTGGTTTCGGGCGACGTCCACCACGCCTACCTGGCGCGCATGGCCTTCCGCCGGGGGTCGGGCATCCAGGTGCCCGTCGTGCAGCTGGTGTCCTCGCCGCTCCGCAACCCGCTGCCGCCGGTGCACCGCTGGGGGCTGCGGATGGCCGCCCGCCCCGGCGTCGCCGGGTTCGTGCGGCTGATCGCCCGGCTGGCCGGCGCCCGGCCGTCGCCCGTGCGCTGGGCGCCCACGACCACGCCGATCTTCGACAACCAGATCGCCACGCTCACGCTCGAGCAGCGGCGCGCGGAGGTCGCGATCGAGATCGCGGAGCCGGGCGCGGACGAGGGCCTGCGCGAGCGGCTCCGCGAGCGGATCGCCTAGCGCACGCCCGCGGGCGCGGGGTCCGCGGTGCGCGACCGGGCGAGCTCGCCCAGGGCCGCGCGGATCTCGGTGAGGCGACGTCCGGCGGGGTCCCACCGGGTCACCCCGGACACCGCGTGCACGGGCTGCGACTCCAGCACCGTCGAGATCAGCATGCCGCCCTCGGCGTCCGCGAGCTCGGCGAGCGTCGCGGGGCGCACGGCCAGCGGCGTGACCTCGGCGACCAGGCGCCGGGTGATGGAGTCGAGGATGCCGAGCTCCAGCGGCGGCGCGACGAGGCGCTCGCCCTCCAGCCACACGAACGACGACGTGGGCCCCTCGAGCACCCGGTCGCTGCCCTCCTCCACCAGCAGGGCCTCGTCGGCGCCCGCGGCGCGGGCGCGCCGGTTGGCCTGCATGTTCGCGGCGTACGACAGCGTCTTGGAGTGCGACAGCAGGGGGGTGGGCCGGTGCCACTGCGGCGACAGCTCCCAGCTGTCGGCGCGGGCCGGCAGCGGCTCCTCGCGGATGATGCGGCGCCCGCCGCGCGTGAGCATCACGCGCACGCCGCACGAGGGCGGGACCACCTCGCAGAACGCGCCGAGCTCGGCGGCGAGCCGCTCGAGGTCGACGGGCAGGTCGATCTCGCGCGCCGAGCGCGCGAGGCGCTCCAGGTGCGCGTCCGGGGTGCGCAGGCGCCCGTCGTAGCAGCGCAGGCCCTCGAAGACCCCGTCGCCGCGGACGAGCCCGTCGTCGAGCGGGATCTGGGCGGACTCGCCGGCGGGCACGAGCTCCCCGTCGACCATGATGCGGGCGTGTGTGTGGTCCATGGTGCCTCCTTCGGCGCCGGGCGCCGTCCACCGTAGCGCCGGGGCGCCGGGGGGAGGAGGCCTCCGGGCCCCCCGGATCGGGTCCCCGGCGCTCAGGGGGCTCTCAGGTGCGCCCGGGAGACTGGCACCACCCGTCCCCGGACCAGGTGCGCACCATGACCACCTCCGCCCCGCCTCGACGCGCCGCCCCGGCGGCCGCCCACCCCGCCCACCCCGCCTCGCCGGCCCCCGGCGGCGCCGCCCCGGTGCGCGTGCTGGTGGTGGACGACGAGCCCGCCATCACCACGCTCGTGTCCACCGCGCTGCGGTACGAGGGCTTCGACGTCCGCGCGGCCGCCGGGGGCGCCGAGGCCGTCGCCGAGGCGGGGCGCTTCGACCCCGGCCTCGTGCTCCTGGACCTGATGCTCCCCGACCTCGACGGGTGGGAGGTGTTCCGCCGCATCGCGCGCCCTCGCGGCGTGCCGGCCATCTTCCTCACCGCCCGGGACGCCCCCGCGGACGCCGTCCGGGGCCTCACCCTGGGGGCGGACGACTACATCACCAAGCCCTTCAGCCTCGAGGAGCTGGTGGCCCGCGTGCGCGCCGTCTTGCGCCGGGCGGGCGGCGGCGACGCCCCGCGGGCGCCCCTGCGCGTGGGCGAGCTGGAGATCGACGACGACGCCCGTACGGTGCGCGTGGGCGGCTGCGAGGTGCGCCTGACGCCCACCGAGTTCACGCTGCTGCGGCACCTGGCCGAGAACGCCGGGCGCGTGCTGTCGAAGGCGCAGATCCTCGACCACGTCTGGGCATACGACTTCCGCGGCCAGGCGAACATCGTCGAGATCTACGTCAGCTACCTGCGGCGCAAGCTGGCGGGGCTGCCCGCGCCGCCGCTCGAGACCGTGCGCGGCTTCGGGTACGTCCTGCGGAGGCCGCCGCGGTGAGGCGCCCCCCGCCGCTGTCGCTGCGCGCGCGGCTGACGCTGGTGGTGGTCGCGGTGACCGGCGTGGTCCTGCTCGCCTCCGCGCTCGCCACCTACGAGCTCACGCGCCGCTCGCTGCTGGAGCGCGTGGACGGGCAGCTGCTCGCGGCGGGTGCGCCGGCCCTGACGGCACCGTTCCGCCTGCCCGTGGCGGGTCCCGTGCCGACCGGCGGCACGGGCGACGCCGCCGCGGTCCCCGACGCGCCGCCGGCGGATGTGGTGCGGGCACCCGCATCGTCCGGGGTGCTGCGGGCCGACGTGCTGCTGGCCCTGGTGGGGCCGGGGCGCGTGCGGGTGGTGGCGCCGGGCACGGGGGGCACGCCGGCCGCGGCCGCCCGCGCGCTTCCCGCCGACCTGCGGGGGCGGGTGGCGGACGCGCCGGAGGGCCGGGTGCTGTTCACGGTGCGCCTGCCCGAGGGGGAGTACCGGGCGGTGGCCCGCGCCGTCCCGGGCACGGGCGGGCTGGTGGTGTTCGGGCAGCCCCTGCGCGACGTCGACGCGGCCCTGGCGCGGCTGCTCGCCGTGCTCGGCCTCGTCGGCGCCGTGCTGATCGTCGCGGCCGCCGCCGCCGCCCTGGTGCTGGTGCGCCTCGGCCTGCGCCCGCTCGACCGCGTGGTGCGCGCCGCCGACGCCGTCCAGGGGGCGGTGGCGGAGGACGCGGGGCCCGCGCCGGTGCGCCCCGGCGCCGGCGCGCACCTCGGGGTGCCGGGGGGCGGGCCGCGCGAGGTGGCGCGGGTCGCCCAGGCGCTGGACGGCATGCTCGCGGGCATCGACGAGGCGTTCGCCCGCCGCCGCGCGTCGGAGGAGGCGCTGCGCACCTTCGTGGCCGACGCGTCCCACGAGCTGCGCACGCCGCTGACCTCCATACGCGGCTACGCGGAGCTGTTCCGGCGGGGGGCCGCGAAGCGCCCCGGGGACCTCGCGCACGCGATGGGGCGGATCGAGGCGGAGGCCGCGCGCCTGTCGGGCATCGTGGACGACCTGCTCACCCTGGCGCGCCTGGACGAGGCGCCGGCCGCCTCCACCGGACCCGTGTGGCTGGACCCCCTGCTCGAGGAGGTGGTGGCCGACGCGCGCGCCGCCCACCCCGGCCACCGGTTCGCGCTCCGGACCCCGGGCGACGTGGTGGTGGAGGCCGCCGAGGACGAGGTCCGGCGCGCGCTGCTCAACGTGCTCGCGAACGCCGGCCGCCACACGCCGCCGGGGACCGCGGTGCACGTGCGCGTGCGGTGCGCGGACGGCGGCGCCGAGGTCGAGGTGGCCGACGAGGGCCCGGGCTGGCCCGCGGCGGACCCCGCCGCGCTGTTCGGGCGCTTCGTGCGGGGCGACGCCGGGCGGGCCCGCTCCGCGGGCGGCAGCGGCCTGGGCCTCGCCATCGTGGCGGCGCTCGCCGCGCGCTGGGGGGGCGACGTGGTGGCCGAGCCCGCCCCGGGCGGCGGGGCCCTGGTGCGGCTGCGCCTGCGGCGGGCCCTCGTGCCGGCCTAGGGGGGCGCGCTCCACAGGCGCCGCTCAGCTCCGCCACAGCCCTCCCCAGGGTCGCGGGCGTTCCATGTCGGCACCGGACGACATGCGACGCGGAGGTCGAGGCGATGGAGGGACGACGGCAGGGCGCGCTGCGGCGCGGGGCACGGGGCGTGCTGCTCACGGCGGTCGCGGCGGCCGTGTCCGCCGGCCTGGTGGCGTGCGGCGGCGACGACGGCGCGCGGGTCCCCGGGGCGGGCGGCGGCGCGGGCACGACCACGGGCACCACGACCGGCCCGCGCGACGTGCAGGAGGCGCAGCTGGCGTTCGCGCGCTGCATGCGGGCGCGCGGGGTCGACATCCCCGATCCCGCCCCGAGCAGCGACGGCCGGCTGCGCTTCGCCATCCCCGCCGGCGGCGGCCCCCAGGGGCCGGACGCCCGCACGCGCGAGGCGTTCGACGCCTGCCAGGGCGAGCTGGCCGGGGCGACGCCGGACCTGGACGCCGGCGACCGGGCCGCGCTGCGGGACGCGCAGCTGGCCTGGGCGCGCTGCATGCGCGAGCGCGGCGTGGACGTGCCCGACCCGGAGCCGGGCGAGGGCGGCCGCATCGTGATCCGGGGCCAGGACGCCCCGGGCTTCGCCGATGCGGACCGGGCGTGCCGGCCCATCGTGGACCGGGCGATGGAGCGGATCGCGGGGGAGGGGTCGTGACCGGGACCACCGGGGACCGCCCCGCCCGGCGCCGGAGCCGGCGGATCGCACTCGTGGCGGTGCCGGCCGTCCTGGTGGCGGGCATCGGCGCGGGCGTCGCCGCCTCCGGCGGGGGCGAGGGCGCGGCGCCCGCCGCCCCCGCCGCGACGGCGGGCGTGGAACGGCGGGACCTCGTGGAGCGCGAGAGCGTCGACGGCAGCCTGGGGTACGCCGACGCCCGGCCCCTCCGGTCCGGCACCGCCGGCACGGTCACATGGCTCCCGTCGGAGGGGGCCGTGATCCGGCGCGGCGGGGTGCTCATGCGCGTCGACACCGCCCCGACGGTCCTCATGTACGGCACCACGCCCGTCTGGCGCGACATGCGCCGCGGTGACCGTGGCGCCGACGTGCGGCAGCTGCAGCGCAACCTCGCGGCGCTGGGCCACGACCCGGACGGCGACATGGCGGCCGACGGCGAGTTCGGGTGGGCGACGGCGGCCGCCGTGCGCCGCTGGCAGGAGGCCATGGGGCTCGCGCGGACGGGGACCGTGACGCGGGGGCAGGTGGTGTTCCTGCCCTCGGCGCGGCGCGTCGGCGCCCTCCGGCTCGAGGTGGGCGACACGGCGGGCCCGGGTCAGGAGGCCATGACCACGACGGCCACGACGCGCACGGTGACGTTCCAGCTGGACGCCCGGTGCCGCGACCTGGTGCGCCCCGGCGCGCGCGAGCGCGTGGAACTGCCCGACGGCACGACGGTCGCCGCCACCGTGTCCGGGATCGGCACGGTGGCCCGCACGCGCGAGGAGGGGGCCGAACCGACGGTGGAGGTCACGCTGGCGCTGTCCGGACGGCGCGGGATCGGCGGGCTCGACCAGGCGCCGGTCGAGGTGGAGCTGGCCGGCGAGACGCGGCGGGACGTGCTGGCGGTGCCGGTGACGGCCCTGCTGGCACTGGCGGGCGGCGGCCACGGCCTGGAGGTCGTCGGGGACGACGGCCGCACCTCGCTGGTGCCCGTGCGCACGGGGGCCTCCGCCGACGGGTGGGTCGAGGTGCGCGGGCCGGGGCTGAGGGCGGGCATGCGCGTGGTGGTGGCGTCATGAGCGCCGTCATCGAGCTGCGGGACGTCCACCGGGTCCACCCCGGCGTGCGCGCGCTGGACGGCGTGGACCTGCGCATCGCGGCCGGGGAACTGCTGGCGGTCGTCGGGCCGTCGGGATCGGGCAAGAGCACCCTGCTGCACGTGATGGGCACGCTCGAGCGGCCCACCGCCGGCACGGTCCGCGTGGAGGGCCGCGACGTGGGCGCCCTCGGCGACGCCGACCTCGCCGCGCTGCGGGCCCACCGCATCGGGTTCGTGTTCCAGCGGTTCGTCCTCCTGCCCGGGCGTTCCGCGCAGGACAACGTGGCCGAGGGACTGCTGTACCGCGGCATGCCCGCCGGGACGCGGACGGCGCGGGCGCGGGCGGCGCTGGAGCGGGTGGGCCTGGGGGACCGCCGCCACCACCGGCCCGACGAGCTCTCGGGCGGGGAGCGCCAGCGGGTCGCCATCGCGCGGGCCCTCGCGGGCGACCCGGCGATCGTGCTGGCCGACGAGCCCACCGGGAACCTCGACAGCCGGGCGGGGGCGGGCATCCTCGACCTGCTCCGGGATCTCCACGCGGACGGCGCCACGATCTGCGTGGTCACCCACGACCCCGAGCTGGCCGCGGCCCTCCCCCGCCGCGTGCGGATGCGCGACGGCCGGATCGCCTCCGACGACGGCGGGGGTGCGCCGTGACCGCGCCCCCCTCCCGGCTCGCGGCCGGCGACGTGGCCCGCCTCGCCGTCGCCGGGCTCCTGGCCCGGCGGCTCCGGGCGGCGCTGTCGGTGCTCGGGGTCGCGATCGGCATCGCCGCGATGGTCGCCGTGCTCGGCGTCTCGGCGTCGAGCCGGGCCGACCTGCTCGCCGAGCTCGACCGGCTCGGCACCGACCTGCTCACCGCCCAGGCGGGGCAGTCGTTCCTGGGGGCCGACTCCACGCTGCCCCACACCGCCCCGGCGATGGTCGCCCGCATCGCGCCCGTCCGGGCGAGCGCGTCGACCGCCTCCCTCGACGTCTCCGTGCGCCGCAGCGAGTGGATCGACGCGCGCGAGACGGGCGGCATCGCCGTGGAGGCCGCGGACACCGGCCTGCTCGCCACCCTGCGCGGCCGCATGTCCTCGGGCCGGTTCCTGGACGCGGCGACGGAGGGCCAGCCGGCGGTCGTGCTCGGCGCCGTCGCGGCGCGGCGGCTGGGCGTCCGCCGGCCCGGGGTGCAGGTGGTGATCGGCGGCCGGCGCTTCACGGTGATCGGGGTCATGGAGCCCCTGCCGCTGGCACCCGAGCTGGACCGCTCGGCGCTGATCGGCCTGCCGCAGGCGACGCGGGCCTTCGGGGCGGGCCGGACGCCGCCCCCCACCCGCCTGTACGTGCGCACCGAGCCCGAGGACGTCGACGACGTGCGCGCGATCCTGGCCGCCACCGCCAACCCGTCCCACCCGGAGGAGGTCGAGGTGTCGCGGCCGTCGGACGCGCTGGCGGCGCGCGCGGCGGCGGACGAGGCCCTCACGGCGCTGTTCCTGGGGCTCGGCGCGGTCGCGCTGCTGGTGGGCGGCATCGGGATCGCGAACGTGATGGTGATCGCCGTGCTCGAGCGCCGCGGCGAGATCGGCCTGCGCCGCGCGCTGGGGGCGACCCGCCGGCACGTGGGGATCCAGTTCCTCACCGAGGCGCTCGTGCTGGCGGGGGCGGGGGGGACGGCCGGCGTCGCGGGCGGTGTGGCGGTGACGCTGGCGTACGCCGCCCTCGACGGCGGGGGCCTCGCCCTGCCGGTCGCCGCGCTGGCCGGCGGGCTCGCCGCAGCCCTGGTGATCGGCGCGGTGGCGGGCCTCTACCCGGCGCTGCGCGCGGCCCGGTTGACGCCCACCGAGGCGCTGCGCGCGGCGTAGGAGGGGCCCCGGGCGGCGGGGGGCCGCCCGGGGCGCCTACCCCCCGTGGGCGGAGAAGTGCTGGTGGTCCCGGGGCTCGCTCCAGCGGCCGCCCCACGCCCATCCGGCCTCGTCGAAGGCGCGCACCAGCGGCCCGCCCTCCACGGCCATCCCCGGCCGCACCCGCCGGCGGTCGAGGAACGGGACGCTGCGCGGGTGCGAGGTGCGTCCCCGCGACACATAGGGGTTCTCGATCGGGTTGACGTCGATCGCCCGTCCGAAGGCGTGCTGCGACCACCGCCGCGACCCCGTCGCCCGCCGGCAGTTGAACGCCGACGTGTTGTCGGCCTCGATGGAGCGGAAGTCGCTGCCCCCGTAGAACTCGATCGGGCGGATCCCCCGGATGGGGACGCCGGCCGCGTACAGCGCGCGGAAGACCCCGAGCACCTCGGCCGCCACGTCCCGGTGCACCACCAGGACGCCGCGTCGCGCCCGCCCGCGGAAGTCGCGGTGCGTCACCAGCACGCGCCGCAGCGCGCCCAGGCCCACGGGGCACCCGGGGCGCCACACGGACGGGGTCATCCGCTCCCGCACGTCGGCGGGCAGCGGCGAGACCCCGCCCACGAAGGGCGCGGCGGGGTGCGCCGGGTGGGCGCCGCCCGCGGCCGTCGCGGTGGCGGCGGCCACGGCGGCGACCAGGACGAACGCCGGGGACCGGCGGGTGGCGGCGGGCGTCACGGCGTCACCCTATGCCGCGCCGGGACGGGGCCGCGCCCCGCCGCCCCTGCCCTCTGGGGCAGGGGCGGCCGCACGATCGACCGGTGACACCGCCCGGCGGCCGGGTCTACCGTCCGGGGTGCAGGCACGCTCCTTGACCGAGCCACCGGCGAGCCGTCCACACGCGGCCAGCACGTGACAGGTGGCGACGCATCGCATCAACCGGGTCCGCGCCGTACAGCCGCGGACGCCATCGGGAGGTCCTCCCGCGCGGTGCGCACGCCACGGCCCTCGTGCTCGGGAGCGATGAGCGGCCTCCGCGCGGAGCCGGGCGGGGACGATCAACGGAGGGCACATACCGACCGAGGACGGCGATTGAGCTCGACCAATCGGCGGGCCCCGGTCCCCGTCCCCGCGTAGGGGCCCGGGGGACCGGGGCCCGTGTGCGTCCGGGGTCAGCGGGGCGTCCGCGGGAGGAGGCGGCTCACCCGCGCCCGGCCCGCCGTGACCGTCACCCGGCCCCGCACCGCGGTCACGCGGAAGGCGCCGCGGACGTCGGCGCGCAGGACGTAGGGCCGCCCCCCGGGGAGGCGCACCACCAGGCGGGCGTAGGCGCCGGGTGTGCCGTCCGCGCGCACCGCGCGGCCGACCAGGACCCGGCGTCCCGTGGGCGTCCGCCGGCCGCTCACCGTCAGCGCCAAACGCCGCACCGGCGCCAGCGCGGCCACGGCCGCGACGGGATCGCCGCCGGCCGCCGACCGCAGCGGGATGCGCAGCCGCCACGTGGCGGGGAACAGGATGGCGGCCGACAGCGCGTCCGGCGGTGCGCCCGCCGCGTCCAGGCGCTCCACCCAGCCGTGCCCAGGGGCGCCGGGCGCCAGGCCCGCCGCCTGCAGCCGCACCTCGATCCGCAGCGGGCCGGGGGCCATGGGCGCGGTCACCAACGTCGCCCGTCCCCGCGCGTCGAGCCGCGCCGAGGTCACGTGCCCGGGCGCCACCGCCCACACCGTCGGCCGGGCCGCGCGCACCAGGGCCGGCGGGCCGCCCAGCAGCGCCGCCACGCCCAGCGGGTCACGGCCCAGATCCACCCGCAGGGCCGTGCGCGCGCCCGCCGGCGCCGCGGCCGGCAGCACGGCGTGCGCGCCCACGGGCGCGCCGGACGCGGTCCACGTCGCGAGCGCGTCGAGCCCGGGGGCCGGCGCGCCGGACGGCAGGCACGCCGGCGCGCGCGTGCCGTCGGGCCCGAATGCCGCGAGGTAGCGCGACCGGAAGGCCGCCGCGTCGCGCCCGAGGCGGAAGGCGCCGGGCCCGTTGGCCGTGAGCGCGCACGCCTCCCCGGTCAGCGCCGCCCGCCAGACGGCATCCTGGTCGCCGCGCGAGAGCACCGGGTGCAGGCGCGTGGGGTCGCCGCCGGCCTCCGCCATGCGCCGCCGCCAGGCGGGGGCCCACACCGCCCACTCGCCGGCGCTCCAGGGCCGCATGTCGCCCCGGTACGTCTGGAACCACACCCCGCCGGCGCCCGCCAGGGCGCGCCACGCGTGGGCCCACGCGGCGGGCCGCGCGAGGAGGTCCGGCAGCGTCGGGACGTAGACGTGCACCCGCCGCGCCCACGTGCCGCCCCAGGGCGACGGCCGGTCGAGGCGGGCGAGGGCGTCGGCGAAGGCGGCGCCGCCGGCGCCACGGAAGGCCGGCCCCAGTTCGTCCACGAACACCACGTGCGCCCCCGAGCGGCGGATGGCCTCCACCAGCACGGCCTCGACGCCCGCGGCGTCGCGCCCGCGCAGCCCGGGGGTGGCCGCGGTGGGCGCGCCGGCGGTGACCTTGCCCGCCCGGCGCTCCGCGGGCAGCACGTCCTCGGCGCCCGGCGCCTGCTGGAGCCAGCCCCCCGCGGGCGCGTCGGGGCGGCCGTCGGGTCCCGGGGCCAGCAGCGTGCGGGCGGCCTCCCGCTCGTCGTACACGATCGACGTGCGCGCGGCGGCCAGCGCGGGCGCGGCGAGCAGCACCGCGAGCGCGAGCGCGGCCGGGGCGGGGCGGGCGGGCACCGCCCGAGTGTGCGTGGCGGTGCCCGATCCCGCCACCCGGACGGGTGCCCGGGCCGACCGCAGGCGCCCCAGGACTTCACCAGTTGCTGCAAAGTGGTTATGTTCGCCGCCGCCGGGCCCTCGCCAGCGGAAGGGCCCGATGGAACCCCGGGAGGCGGGTATGACCACGCGTCGACGCATGGCGGCGGCGCTCGCCGCACTGGCGCTGACGACCGGCGCGATCGCGGCGGGCTGCGGTGACGACGACGACACCACGGGCGGCGGGGACACCGCGGCCACGACCGGCGGCGGCGGCGGCACCACCGCGGCCTCCGGAGGCGGGGGCGGAGGCGCCGTCGGGACCCTCAAGGTGGGCGTGCTCGTGCCGCTCACCGGGCAGCTGGCCCCGTTCGGCGGGCCGGGCTCGAAGGCGGCCGACCTGGCCGCGGCGCAGGTGAACGCGGCGGCGCAGGAGTCCGGCGTCGAGCTGAACCTGACGCTGGTGACCGAGGACACCAAGACCGACCCGCAGGGCGCCCAGGAGGCGGCGACCAAGCTGATCGAGAGCGACGACGTCAGCGCGATCGCCGGCCCGTGGGCCACGGCCGAGACGATCGCCGTGGCGGAGAACGTCACCATCGACGCCGGCGTGCCGATCGTGTCGCCCTCGGCGACCAACCCCTCGATCACCGCGCTCGAGGACGACGGGCTCGTGTTCCGCACGCCGCCGTCGGACGCCCTCCAGGGCCGGGTGCTCGCGCAGGTGGTGGCGAAGCGCATCGGCGCCGACGCCACGGTCGTCACCGCGTCGCGCAACGACGCGTACGGCACGGCGCTGGTCGAGGAGTTCAGCAACGCCTGGAAGGAGGGCGGCGGCACCGTCACGCGCAACGTCGCCTACAACCCGAACGCCGCCAGCCTCGACTCGGAGGCCGGGCAGATCGCGCAGGGCAACCCCGCGGGCTGGGTGATCATCGACTACCCGGAGACGTGGCAGAAGATGGGCCCCGCCCTCGTGCGCACGGGCACCTGGGACCCGGCCAAGACGTTCACGGCCGACGGCCTGCGCTCCAACGACCTGCCGACCAAGGTGGGCCGCCGGTCCACGGAGGGCATGGGCGGCACGGCCCCGACCAGCGTGGACGCGCCGGCCGGCCCGGCGTTCGACGCCCTGTGGAAGAAGGAGGTCGGGCAGCCCCGGCAGACCTACGACGCCCAGAACTTCGACGCCGTGGTCCTGATCGCGCTGGCGGCCGCCGCGGCGGGCTCCAACGAGCCGGGGGACATCGCCCAGAACCTGCAGGCGGTGTCGCAGGGCGGCACGAAGTACACGTTCGAGCAGCTGCCGGAGGCCCTGAAGGCCGCGGCCGCGGGCGAGGACATCGACTACGAGGGCGCCTCGGGCCCGGTCGACTGGGACGAGAACGGCGACCCCGGCGCGGCGACCTACGGCACGTGGGTGTACCGCAACGGCCAGCTCGTGGACAACGAGCAGGAGCTGTTCCCGGCCAACGCCGAGGGGTAGCACCGCGCGGGACGTGCCCGGGGTGGCGACACCCCGGGCACCCCGCCCTCCGGGCTAGGTGGCGGACGACCCGCCGAGGTAGAGCTCCGCGACCTGCGGGTCGTGCAGCAGTTCCTCGCCGGCACCGGTCAGCCGGTTCTGCCCGCTCTCCAGGACGTAGCCGCGGTCGGCCATCCCCAGCGCCGCGCGGGCGTTCTGCTCGATCATCACGATCGTGACGCCCGTCGAGTTGACCTCGCGGATCGTCTCGAAGACCTCCTGCACCACCCGCGGGGCCAGGCCGGCCGAGGGCTCGTCCAGCAGCAGCACGCGCGGCTCCGGCATCAGCGCCCGCGCCATGGCGAGCATCTGCCGCTCGCCGCCGGACAGCGCCTCCGCCCGCTGTCGCCGGCGCTCGGCGAGGCGCGGGAACAGGTCGTACATCGCGTCGGAGCGGTCGCGCAGGCGCCCCCGGGCCCGCGTGAGCCCGAGCTCCAGGTTCTCGTGGATCGTCAGCGACGGGAACACGTTGTTGACCTGGGGCACGTAGCCCATGCCGCGCATGGTGATCTCGTGCGGCGCGGCCCCCGTGATGTCGCGCCCGTCCAGCTCCACGCGGCCCGCCTTGAGCCGCATGAGGCCGAACACCGCCTTCACCAGCGTCGACTTGCCCGCGCCGTTGGGGCCCACCACCACCACGATCTCGCCGGCGTCCGCGTGGAGGCTGCAGCCGCGCAGGATGTCGACCTCCTCCACGTACCCGCCCACCAGCTCGCGGGCGGCGACCACCGGCGGCGCGGCGATGGCCTCCTCAGTCACCGGGCAGCCCCCCGCCCAGGTAGGCGTCGATCACCCGGCTGTCGCGGCGCACGACGTCGGGGGTGTCCTGCACCACCACGCGCCCCTCGCCCATCACGATCACCTCGTCGCTGCGGCCCATGACGACCTCCATGTCGTGCTCGATGAACAGGACGGTGAGCCCCCGTTCCCGCCGGAGCCGGTCGAGCATCTCCAGCAGGCTGCGGCCCAGCGTGGGGTTCACGCCCGCCATCGGCTCGTCCAGCATCACGAGGGTGGGGTCCGCCATCAGCGCCCGCCCCAGCTCGAGCAGCTTGCGCTGGCCGCCCGACAGCGTGGCCGCGTACTCGCCGGACAGGCGCGACAGGCCGATCTCCTCCAGCACGCCCTCCGCCCGCGCGCGGACGGCCGCCTCGCGCCCCCGCCAGCGGCCGGGGCGGAACGCCGCCGTCAGGAACCGCTCGCCGGGCTGGTCCCCCCCGGCCAGCATGACGTTGTCCAGCACGGTCATCTTGGACAGCACCCGGGTGAGCTGGAAGGTGCGCACCATGCCGAGGCGCGCCAGCTGGTCGGCGCGGCGCCCCGTGACGTCCCGGCCGTCGAAGCGCACGCGGCCGCCGTCGGGGCGCGCGAACCCGGTCATCAGGTTGAAGGCGGTCGTCTTGCCCGCGCCGTTCGGCCCGATGAGGGCGGTGACGCTGCCCCGGCGCACCCGGAAGGTGGCCCCGTCCACGGCCCGCACGCCGCCGTAGTGCCGCCGCAGGTCGGCGACCTCCAGGATGGCGTCAGGCGTCGAGATGCAGTTCCTCCCGGCGGCCGAAGATGCCCTGCGGGCGGAAGGCCATGATCAGCATGATGATCAGGCCGACGAGCACGAACCGCAGCGCCGCCACCTTGTCCGCGTCGAGCGGCAGGTCCAGGAAGCGCGTGCCGGACACGATGAACGAGATCACGATCGAGGCGAGCACGACGCCGTAGTAGCTGCCGATGCCGCCGAGGATCAGGATCGCGAACCCGATGAAGGTCACGATCGGCTCGAAGTTCTCGGGGTAGAGGCTGGTCGACAGCAGCGTGAACAGCACGCCCGCGGCGCCGGCGATCGCCGCGCCCAGCGCGAGCGCCTGCAGCTTCAGCCGCAGCACGGGCTTGCCCACCGCCGCGGCGGCCTCCTCGTTCTCCCGCACCGCCCGCAGGGCGCGGCGCCAGGGCGTCCGGCCCAGCCACGCCAGCGCGAGCGCGACCAGGAGGGCGGTGACCCAAGCGATCACCAGCAGCGGGACCCGGCGGTCGAGGTCGAGCCCCAGGCCCTCGAACCAGTCCAGGATCGTGTTGTTCACGTCGCGCCAGCCGCCGCTCGCCCGGCGGAGCCCGTTCGGCCCGCCGGTCTCGTCCTCCCGGTTCAGCACCAGGATCCGCAGCACCTCGCCGGCGGCGATGGTGGTGATCGCGAAGTAGTCCGTGCGCAGGCGCAGGGTGGGGAGGCCGAGCAGCACCCCCGCGACGGCCGCCAGCGCGATGGCCACGGGTACCGCGACCAGCAGCGGCACGTCGTTGGTGACCATCAGCCCCGTTGCGTAGGCCCCGACGAGCATGAAGGCGACGTGCCCGAAGTTCAGCAGCCCGGTGTCGCCCACCTGCACCTGAAGGCCCAGCACGAAGGTGGCGTAGATGCCCGCCACCGTGAGGACGTAGGCCCAGAAGCCGAACGCGAGGAGCGGGTCCACCTAGGCCGTCCGCGCCGCGTGCCCGAAGAGGCCGGTGGGCCGCAGCAGGAGGGCGAGGATCAGCAGCACGAAGCCGATCGCCTCCTTGTAGGTCGGGGCGAACGCCATGGTCGACCACTCCTGCACGAGGCCCAGGAACAGCCCGCCCGCCAGCGCGCCGAAGGGATTGCCGATGCCGCCCAGGATCACGGCGGCGAAGATGCCGAGCAGCAGCAGCCAGCCCGTGTTGGGCGTGAGCGACGTGAAGATGGCGGCCAGCACGCCCGCCAGGCCGGCGAGGCCGCCGGCGAGGACCCACGTGTAGGTGACCACGCGGCGGGTGTCGATGCCGCTCACCTCGGCGAGGTCGAAGCTGTCGGACAGCGCGCGCATGCTCTTGCCGAGGATCGAGTAGCGCAGCATCAGCCCCACCAGGACCAGCACGACGGCGGCCGTGGCGATCACGATCAGCTGCAGCTCGCTGAGACGGACCGGCCCCACGTCCCAGGCGTTGACGTTGTCCACCTCGAGCGCGCGCTCCTGCCCGGACCACCCGAACAGGATCAGGTTGCGCAGCACGAAGGCGAGCCCGATGGACAGCAGCAGCAGCTGCAGCACCTTGGCGCCGCGCCGGCGCATGGGCCGCCAGATGACCTCCTCGGTCACCAGCCCGAGCGCCGCGATGGCCGCGATGGCCGCGATCGCCGCGACCGGCAGGGGCATCCCGGCCTCGACGTTGATCACGAAGGCGACGTACCCGCCCAGCGTCATGAAGTCGCCGTGGGCGAAGTTGACGAGCTTGAGGATGCCGTAGACCAGTGACAGGCCGATCGCGCCCAGGGCGTAGATCGACCCGCTCGCGAGTCCGTTCACGGTGGTCTGCAGCAGCTCGTCCACAGCCCGGCGACTGTAGCGACGCCGGCCTCCGGTCGCTCCCCCGTCGGGGTCATGCGACCCGGCGGGCTAGCGGGTCCTGCGCACCCTCAGCCGCAGGGCGGGGAGCCGCGCCGTGCCGCCGTTGCGCACGGCCACCCGCACCAGCACCCGGTACGTGCCGGGCTTCAGGCCCGCGAGCGAGATGCGCACGGTGCCCTTGCGACGTGGCGCACGCACAGTGCGGGCGTGGGTGCGCCGGCGGCCGACGACCCGGTCCACGCGCACCGTCACCGCGCCCACCACGCGCAGGCGCATCGTCAGCCGCAGGCCCGGCCCCACCGACAGGCGCGCGACCTCGCGCACGGGGTTGGGGATCGTGGTCGGCGTCGCCCCGCCGCCGCCCACGGGCGCGACGGTGACGCCCCCGGAGGGCGTGCCCCCGCCGCCGGCCGTCCCGCCGCCCGCACCCGTCCCACCGCCGCCGGCGGAGCCGCCCGTGCCTCCGGTGCCGCCTCCCGTGCCGCCGGTGCCGCCTCCGGTGCCGCCGGTGCCGCCGCCCGATCCTCCGGTGCCGCCGGTCGCGGGCGGCGCGGGCGGGCGCGGGTTCGCGGGCAGCGAGGCCGGTCCCCAGTCGGGCTGGGTGCCGCCGGGCGCAAGCAGCGTGGCCTCCTGCGGGCACGCGCCGGCCCACGTCCCCGTCGCGACGACCCCCATGGACGTCTGCCAGGCCAGGCCGTCGCCGCCCGGGCCCCACGTCGGGTGCGCCACCCCCGGGCCCGTGACGTCGCAGCGCACCACGGGCGCCCCGCCGGCGGGGTCCGGGGAGAACAGGCGCACGGTGGTGCCCTCCGGCGCGCGCCGCTCCAGGGCGATGCCCGCCGCGGAGACGTCGGCCTCGGCCAGGATGACCCCGGGCGTGGCGTCGCCCACCAGGGGCGCGCCGGCAGCGCCGTCCGCGAACTCGGTGACGCCCGCCGACCGGGTCACCACCAGGCGCGCCGGCCCCGCCCACGCCAGGCCGGTGAGATCCCCGGGCGTCTCGAGCACCGTCTCGCGCTCCACGCGGTTCGTGCGGATGGCGAGGGTGACCACGTCGCGGCAGGCCGTCTCGCCGCACGGCCGCTCCACCACCAGCGCGACGCGGTCGCCGGAGGGGGCGACGGCCACCTTCGTCACCGTGCGCCGGCCGGCCGTCACGGACGCGGGGATGCGGACGTCGCCGATCAGCTCGTTGCCCAGCGTGAAGCCGTGCAGGCGCTCGCCCCGCAGCGCCACCACCATCCCCCCGTCCGCCTGGCTCGGGGACCGGTAGGGCGAGGCGGCGGTGCCGTCGCGGGTGATCTGCTGGACCTGGCGGGTGGCCGGCGACGTGCGCCACAGGTCGCCATCGCGTACGAAGACGATGTTGCCCGACGGCGCCGCGAGGGCGGCGCCGGGGGTGACCGCGAGGACCGCGGCGGCACAGACGCTGGCGCGCCTCCTGCGCGTCATGCGGGGGAGGTTAGACCTCCCGGGGCCGGTCCACCACACGCGGATGTTTCAGGTTGCGGCGCGCGGGGCGCCCGGGACCCGCAGCACGGCGAGCGCGCCCCCGCCGGGCGCGTCCTCGAAGCGCACGTCGCCGCCGTGCGCGCGGGCCACCTGCTGCACGATCGACAGCCCCAGGCCCGACCCCTCGCGACCGCGCGCCTCGGGCGCCCGCCAGAAGCGGGCGAGGGCCCTCTCGCGGTCCTCCGGGCGGATGCCCGGTCCGTGGTCGCGCACGCGCACCTCGTCGCCCTGCACCCGCACCTCCACGGGCGGCGCCCCGTGCCGCACCGCGTTCTGCAGCAGGTTGTCGACCGCGCGCTCCAGCCGGGCGGCGTCGGCCCACACCGTCGCCGGCGCCGCGTCGAGCCGGAACTCCGCGCCGGGGTGGTGGGCGCGGGCGCGGGCGACCGCGTCGCCCACCAGCTCGTCCAGGCGCACCGGTCCGGGGTCGGCGGCCGGCCGCGCACCGCGCGTCAGCTCCACGAGGTCGGCCACCAGGCGCCCGAAGCCCTCCGTCTGGGTGGCGACGTCCTCCGCGATCCGCCGCCGCTCCTCGTCGGCGATGGGCACCCCGGACGCCAGCAGCTCCGCGTTGGTGCGCAGCGCCGCCAGCGGGGTCCGCAGCTCGTGCGAGGCGTCGGCCACCAGTTGCTCCTGCGCGTCGCGGGCCTCCTCCAGGCTCTCCAGCATGTCGTTGAACGTGCGGCCCAGCCGCGCGGGCTCGTCGTCGCCGTGCACGGCGATGCGGTGCGACAGGTCGCGGGTGCGGGCCACGATCTCGACGCTCTCGGTGAGCCGGGTCACCGGCCGCACGCCCCGCGCCGCGACCAGGGCGCCCAGCAGGCCGGCCAGCAGCACGCCCGCCACCGACACCAGCACCAGCCGGCCGCGCAGCTGCGACAGGCTGCGCGACACCTCGTCCAGGGGACGGGCGACCTGCAGCGCCAGTCCGTCGGCGACGGGCACGGCGAGGACCCGGTACGGCACCCCGTCCGCCTCCACCGTCGAGTAGCGGGCGGTGCCCCCGGCGGCCGCGGCGCGTGCGACGCCGTCCGTGGGTAGCGCCGGCTGGTCGGCGGGGAGCCGCACCGGCCGCCCGTCGGCGTCCACGAGCTGCGCGAAGGCGCCCGAGCCGCCGAAGCGCGTGGGCAGGGGCCCGCCGAACTCCAGGGGCACGCGCACCGGTCGTCCGCGCCGGTCGCCGCGACCGCCCGGACCGGGCCCGCCGAACCCGCGCAACGCGTTCTCGGCCCGCGCCCGCAGGTCGCGGTCGACCTGGTCGTGGAGCGTCCCGCGCGTGCTGGCGTAGGCGGCGAGGGAGACCAGCACCACGGCCAGGGCCACGGCGACCGTGGCCGCCAGGGCGATGCGCGTGCGCAGCGTCATGCCGTGCGCAGCACGTACCCCAGGCCGCGCACGGTCTGCAGGACGCGGGCCTCGCCGCCCGCCTCCAGCTTGCGGCGCAGGTACCCCACGTAGACCTCGACCCCGTTGGACGAGGTGCGCGCGTCGACGCCCCACACCCGGTCGAGCATCTGCTCGCGGGTCAGCACCCGTCCCGGGTTGCGCATGAACAGCTCCAGCAGGCGCAGCTCGGTGCGCGTGAGCTCCAGCGGCCGGTCCCCGCGGCGCCCCGCGAAGGCCCGCAGGTCGAGCGCCAGGTCCTCCCACTCCAGCACGTCGGCCCCCCCGGCCTCCCCGCCGAGCGACCGCCGCAGCAGGGCGCGCACGCGCGCCAGCAGCTCCGCCAGCGCGAACGGCTTCACCAGGTAGTCGTCGGCGCCGGCGTCCAGCCCGGCGACGCGGTCCTCCACGCTCGCCCGCGCCGTCAGCATCAGCACGGGCACCTCGAGCCCGTCCACGCGGATCATCCGGCAGACGTCGAGTCCCGAGACGTCGGGCAGGTTGACGTCGAGGACGACGGCGTCCGGCGCGCCGCGTACGTGGCGCAGCGCGGTGGCAGCGTCGGGCGCGACCTCCACCTCGTGGCCGTGCGCGCGCAGCGCCCGCTCCAGCGACGCGGCCACGCGGCGGTCGTCCTCGACCACCAGGATGCGGGAGGGCATGGGCGGATGATGCCGCGCGGGGGGGCCGGCGGCCCCCCCGCGCGTCACGGTCACGGGATGGGGGGACCCCAGGGGCCGCCGCGGTGGCCGCGGCCACCGCCCGGGCCGCCGAGCCCGGGGATGCCGGCGCCGGCGTTCTGGTCGAAGCGCTTCAGCATCGCGTCCGCCTGCGCACGCGTGAGCAGCCCGGCCTGCACCTGGCCGTCGAGGGTCGCCTTGAGCCGGGCGCGGGCCTGCGCCCGGAGGGTCTCCTCCAGCTTCCCGGCCCTGGCGGCGTCGCGCAGCTGATCGGCCTGCTGCCGCGTGAGGCGGCCGGCGGCGACCATGTCGTCCAGGCGGGCGAGGAACACCGTCTCGCGCGCCGCCCTCTGGGCCGCCCGGAGCTTCGCCACGTCGACGCCCAGCTCCTCTGCGAGCGCCTCCTCGTACTGCGCGCGCTCCGCGGCGCGGTCCGGCCGGGCCCTCCGCATCGCGGTGGTGCCGGCCGCCGGCGTGGCCGCCACGGTCACGTCGCCGCCCGTCGCCGGGGCGGGGACCGCGGCCGGCGCCACCGTGCCCTGCCCCCCGGACCCGCCGGCCGCGAACCCCGGCACCGCGATGGCCGCGCCCGCTCCGAGGACCGCCGTCGCCGTCGCGCCGGCGAGGCCGATGCGCACACCTCGTCTCATGTCGCCTCCCGTGTGGGTCGGTTGCCGGGACCCACTCTGGACCGGGCCCCTGAGACGTCCCTGAGAGCGGGGTTGCGACGGCGCGTGCGTCGCCGCCCCCCCGGGGGGGGGTCAGGGGACCGGCGGCAGGCCCAGCTCGGCGGAGACCGGCATCAGGGCGGCGACGACCGTGGCGATGTGGGTGTCGAGGTCGACCTCGATCTCCTCGGCGCCGCGGACCACGTCGTCGCGGCTGACGTTGGCGGCGAAGCGGCGGTCCTTGAGCTTCTTGCGCACCGAGCGCGGCTCCAGGCCGGCGAGCCCGCCCGGGCGGACGAGCGCGCACGCGTGGACGAAGCCACTCAGCTCGTCGCAGGCGAACAGGTGGTGCTCCAGCGCGCTCCTGCGCGGGACGCCGGTGTGGTCCGCATGGCTGAGGACGGCCCGCCGGAACCAGTCCGGGTAGCCCAGGGCCGCCAGCACGGGCTCCCCCTCCGCCGGGTGGCGGTCGAGGCTGGGGTGCCGCTCCCAGTCGAAGTCGTGGAGCAGCCCGACGCACCCCCAGGCGTCGGCGTCCTCCCCGCGCGCCGCGGCGTAGGCGCGCATCGCCACCTCCACGGCCCGGCAGTGCCGGCGCAGCGCCTCCGCGGCGACCCACTCCTCCAGCAGCGCCTGCGCCCGCGCCCGGTCCCGGGCGAGGCGCTCCCCGTCCCCGCTCACGCGGCCACCGGGGGCCGCGGGCGCACGGCCCCGTCCGCCGCCAGGTCGCGCGCCGCCCCGGCCGCGGCCTCCCCGGCCGCCTGCAGGAGCCGGTGGACGTGGCCGCGGGCGGCCGGGCCGAGGTCCGCGGCGGCGGCCGCGAGCGCCCGGTCGACGGACGCCAGCACCGGGCGGAGCGCCCCCTCGCCCTCCTCGGTCAGCGCCACCAGCACGCTGCGCCGGTCGTGCGGGTGGGGGTGCCGGCGCACCCAGCCGGCGCGCGCAAGGCGGTCCACCAGCGTCGTGACCGCGCCGGATGTGAGCAGCACCCGGTCGCCCAGGTCGCGCTGCGACATCGGCCCGTCGGCCCGCAGGTGCGCCATCGCGTCGAGGTCGGCCCCCGCCACGCCGAGGCTCCGCGCCAGGACGGCGCGCAGGCGCTCGCGCTCGCGGCCGAAGCGGTGGAGCGACGCGACGATCTCCGCGGGGGACGGATCGGCCATCGGGCGGAGTCTATGGCGGCGGCCCTCCCCGCGGCCTCCGGCGGCCCTCAGGGTCCGGCCGGTGGGGCGCCGGGGGCGCCGAGCGCGGCGAGCCACCGGTCCGGCTCGCGGACCCACCAGGCCACCCGCTCGGGCCCACCCCCCTCGTCCCACGCCACCCGCAGCAGCGGCCGGCCGACCCGCCTGCCCGCGTGCCCGCGGGCGGTGTCGGCCGCGGTGATGGCGTCCCTCGGGATCACCAGGTCGCGGGCCGGCACGTACATGGCGAACACCAGCAGGTCGCCGGTCAGCACCAGCCGCCCGTTGCCCCGGATCTCGCGGCCCCGGCGGCTCTCGCGGCCCATGTAGTTGGCCGGTTCCGACAGCAGGGGCACCGCTCCTCCCGCGTGCATGGCGGCCCGCCGCGCCGCCGCGCGGGCCCTGCGCCGCAGGGACCCGATCAGCACGGCCACCAGCAGGGCCACGCCGCCCACCGGCACCAGGATCAGCAGGAACTCCACCACGCCCCCTCCGGGGGCCGAGCCTACCGGCGCGCGGCCGCCCGGGGCGGGGGGGTCTCCAGCAGCAGGGCCCACGTCAGCGGCCCGGCGACGCCGTCGGGCTGCAGGCCGCGGGCGCGCTGGAAGGCCCGCACCGCGGCGCGCGTCTGGGTGCGGTAGAGGCCGGTGCGCGGCACGGGCACGCCCCAGGCGCGCAGACGCGCCTGCAGCCACACGACCGCGTCGCCGTGGCGGCCCATGCGCAGCGTCGGGTACGTGCGCGCGAGCCCGGCGTCGGCGCACGACACGGGCGCCCCCAGGGCGGGCCACTGGTCGCGCCGCGTGTGCTGGAAGCTCCAGTACGAGGCGCCCGGCCAGCCGTACGCGGCGGCGAGGCACCGGAACCGCACCAGGTCGCGCGGCACCTCGCGCTCGTAGGTGCCGGCGATGGGCGCGATCGGGACCCCGTAGATCGCGTTCCACTGCGCGGTGCGCCGGACGGCGCGGTCGACCGCCGTGCGGAACGCCCCCCAGTAGATCTGCGGCATCAGCACGTCCGCGCCGTTGGGCCCCTCGATGAACGCCGAGTACGGGAAGCCCGGGTGGTAGTCGACGTAGGCGAAGCTGGTGAGGGCGACCGGGTGGTCGCGGCCCGCCAGGCGGCGGAACTCGGCCATGTACCGCCGGGCGGCGCGGTAGGTGGGTCCCTCGTACCGGCGGCCGCGCGCCTTGTACTCGCTCTCGGCGTCCACCACGAAGCAGTCCGCCCCCGCGCGCACGGCACGGGCCGCCACGCGCGCCTCGGCCACGGGCCGCCGCCCGTAGACGTACTGCCACGCGCACACCCGGAGCCCGGCCGCCTTGAGCGGGCCCACCGCGGCGTCGAACTGGCGCCAGTAGGTGACGCCGTCGCCGGACTTCAGGAACACCGTGCGCATCCCGAAGGTGGTCGCCTGGCGGATCACCGCGTCGGTGCCGCCGGCGCGGCGCAGCTCCCAGACCCAGGTGCCCAGCCCCCGGAAGGGCGAGTCGCCGCTGCCGAGCGCGTCCGGGTCGTCGGGGCGCGCGACAGGCGAGGGGTCGAGCGGACACCGCTCGTCCAGGCCCCACACCCTGCGCACCTCCGCGGGCACGCGGGGGCACCCCGGCCCGCCGACGTCCCCCACCAGCCGCCACGCGCCCTCCCCGTCCTGGCGGAAGAGCTCGGGCTCCGACCCCACCCCCGCGAAGCGCGCCAGGGCCCACCCCGTGGTGCCCAGGCGGGCCGCCTGCACCGTGCCCGGCGTGGGGAGCGCCGCGGCGCCCCGCCGCGCGCGCCCGCGGACGCGCGCCTGCGCGAGCGCCGCGCGCAGCTCCGGGGTGACGGCGGCGGGCTGCGCGCCGGCGGGGTCGGGGCGGTCGGGCTGCCGCACCGCCACGCGGGCGAGCAGCGAGGCGACCGCGGGATCCGGGGGCACGCCCGCGGACGCGGCGCTCTCCACCGCGTACACCCAGCCCGCCAGGGTGAACAGCGCCGTCGTCCGCAGCGCCCCGGACGCGTCGGAGGTCACCACGAGGCGCGCGTCCGGCGGGTCGGGCAGCTCCACCACGGTCTGCACGGCCGTGTCCGGCCGCCGCCGCAGGGCCCAGCGCAGGGTCTCGAGCCCCTGGCGGGCGCCCGCGGGCGTCGCGAACTGCACGGCCCAGGCGGTGAGGGGGGCCGCGCCGGCCGGCCCGGGCAGCTCCTGCCGGGCACCGCCCACCAGGCCCGCCCGCACCAGGCGCGCCACGGCCTCGTCGCGACCCGGCCGGCCCGGGGCGAGCACGGGGTCCACCAGGTCCTCGGCGCGGGTGACCGGCACCACCGGCCCCGCGGAGCGTCCCGGCGACCAGGCCGGGTCGGGCAGGCGCACCTCGATCCCGGCCGGCGGGGCGGGCGGGGCCTGCCCGGCCGCGAGCGCGGGGGCGGCCAGGGCGGCGGCGAGCGCCAGGGGCAGGACGCGGCGGAGCACGGCGGCGACCGTACCAGCGGGTGGTTCGGGTTCCGTGACGCCCGGGTTCGGTTCCATCGCCCGGGCCTACGCCGCCGGCCGCCCGCCTCCTGCCGCCGCGGTCGCCCCGCGACCGGCCGCGGTGCACCGCCCTACGGAGCGACGGGCGTCCAGGTCACGCCCCGCCCGTCGCATTCCACGCGCCGCGCGCCGCGGCCCGGGCGGGCCGCCACCACCTCCGTCAGCCGCTCGTCGGTGAACACGAGTGCGGCGCCGTCGTCGACGGCGAGGGTCGTGGGCATTGTCCCCGCGGCCACCTCCCGCTCCAGCGCGGGGAGGCGGTCCGGGTCGTCGTGGGCGTGGGGGCAGACCCCGCCCGGCAGCAGCCCCAGGCCGGCGACCGGCGCGTAGCCCGCCCCGCGGGAGTTCGAGAGGCCCGCCGTGAACCAGCAGATCGCACCCGCGCTCACCCCCGACATGACGGTGCCGGCGGCGTAGGCCTCGCGCAGGCCCTGCGCCAGGCCGTGCAGCTCCAGCACCGCCATCAGGTTCAGCGTGCTCCCGCCGCCCACGTAGACGACGTCCTGCGCGGCCAGGTCCACGTGGCGCGGGTGGGGGCGGAACAGCGCGAGGTGGTCCGGGCGGCAGTGGCGCGCGTTGAAGAACTCGTAGAAGCGCGCGATGAGATGGTCGCTGTCACCGGAGGCGGTCGGCAGCAGCAGCACGCGGGGGGTGTCGCGCCGCGCGAGGGCCAGGATGCGCTCCTCGACGGCCGGGTGCGCCGGATCGGTCGGCCATCCGTCGCCGCCGCACGCGATGATGTGCCGCGCCATGTCCCCACCGTACCCGGGGCCCGCGGACCGGCCGCCGCCGCCGCCGGCCCGCGATCACTAGCCTGCAGGCATGAGCAGCGAGACGAGCGGCTGGACGCCCCCGTCCACGCCCACCTTCAACTCCCCGGCGGCCGACCTCAACCAGCTCCGCAACGAGGCCCGTCGCATCGCCGAGCTGGCCCCGACCCAGCCGGTGCACCCGTCCGTGCTGGACCGCGCCCGCGGCCTGTCGGCCGCCGTGCAGCACGACCTCGGGCTGCCCGAGGCGGCCGACGCCCTCTGCTACGCCGACCTCGCGGTGCTGCTGTCCCAGGCGAAGTGACGGCGGGCGCCGCGGGGCGCGCGCCGGCTCATCCCGCGTGCGCCGCGCGCAGACGCCGCCGCGCCTCGGCGAACCGCAGCGCCTCGTAGGCGATCAGGGCGACGCACAGGGCGGCGAGCAGCCCCAGGGCGGCCAGTGCCGGCGCGGTCGCGGCGACCGGCAGCAGCGCCACCACGACCGCCGCGGTGACGAGCCGCTGCCGGTTGAGGGTGCGCATGTTGCGCAGCCGGAAGGCCACGTGCGCCAGCAGGTACAGCGCGACTCCGCCGTAGAGCGCCACGGCCCCGACGCCGTGCAGCGGGTCGCCCACGTGGGCGATCGTCTTCTTGACCCCCAGCGCGAACAGCACGATGCCGGCGACCATCGGGAAGTGCAGGTACGAGTAGGCGTCCCGCGCCAGGCGGCTGCGCTCACCCCCGGTGGCGCGGGTCAGCCGCCGCTCCGCGGCGATCGCCACCACGTCGAAGTAGGCCCACCACATGGCGGCCACGACGGCCAGCGCCAGCAGGGCCGCCACCACGACGCCGGCGTCGACGTCCAGGCCCGCGGCCCCGACGCCGATCGCGACGATCGACTCGCCGAGCGCGATGATCATGATCAGCCCGTGGCGCTCGGCGAAGTGGCCGGCGGAGATGCGGTACCCCTCGTTGCCCGCCAGCAGCGGCGAGCCGAAGTCCAGCAGCAGGGCCAGCGCCCACACGGCGCCCTGCGGCACCCCGTCCAGGAACGCGGCCCCCACCAGCAGGGCCGAGGAGAACAGCAGGAAGGGCGCGAGGCGCGCGAAGGCGGCGTGCACCTCCGGGTCGCCCCGGCTGGCGATCAGGAACAGGCCCACCTGGATGGCCCGCACCGCGAAGTAGGCGACGCCGAACACCAGGGCGTCGTCGCCGAACGCGTCGGGGACCGCCAGCGACGCCACCAGCATGGCGCCCATCGCGGTGAACAGCATCAGGCGCGGGACGTCCTCGTCGGTGGGCACCTCGTTGGTCAGCCATGCGTAGCCGACCCACGCCCACCAGAGCGCCGCCAGCACCAGGACGCCCCGGGCGAGGTTCGCCCAGGAGACGTCCTCGGCCAGCAGCAACGTCACCTGCGTGAGCGCGAACACGAACACCAGGTCGAAGAACAGCTCCAGGACCGTGACGCGCGGCTCGGGTGCCGCGGGCGCGGCGCCCTCCGGCACGGCGGCGCCGTCCCCGCTCACGACGGACCGGGGGGCAGGTCCAGGAACCGCCGCGCGACGGCGCCGTAGTCGAGCTCGCCGGGCACGTCCGCGAACAGCGCCGCGGCCACGTCGCCCAGCGGCAGGGGCGCGCCGGCGAGATCGCGGGCGTGCCCCAGGTCCTTGCGCAGGTCGCGGGCGCGGAAGCCGGGGCGGTGATCGCCCGCCAGCACCCGCCCGAACAGGTTGCGCAGCTGCCACGAGTCGCCGGACGACGCCGTCACCACACGCCGGGCGATCTCCGGGTCGAGGCCGGCGCGCTGCCCGACGCCGAGCGCCTCGGCGGTGCCGGCGCTGATCACGGCCACCAGCAGGTTGTTGACCAGCTTGGCCACCAGCCCGCTCCCGGCCGGCCCGCAGTGCACCCGCTTGGCCGGGTCGCCGACGGCGTCCAGCACCGGCCCCAGCCGCTCCACCACGTCGGGTGCGCCGCCGCACATCACGGCCAGCGTCCCGGCCTCCGCCCCCGGCGGTCCGCCGCTGACCGGGCAGTCCGCGTACCCGACCCCCCGCGCCGCGCACCGCGCGGCGAGGTCGCGGGCCACATCGGGCGCGATCGTGCTGAAGTCGGCCAGCAGGGGCGGGGGCTCCGGCGCGGCGAGGACCGCCTCCACGACCTCGCGCACGTCGTCCGAGTCGGTCACGCAGGTGCACGCCACGTCGGCCCCCGAGACGGCCGTCGCGACGTCGGGCGCCAGGCGGGCCGGCACGCCCGCGGCGCGTGCGGGGGTGCGCGCGTACGCCGTGACGTCGTGGCCGGCCGCCGCGAGGTTGCGGACCATGCCCGCCCCCATCAGCCCGACGCCGACGAACCCGATCCGCACCGGGCATGTCTACCCCATGGGCGGCTCCCGCGTCGACGGGGAGCGGAGGGGGTGGAGGGTCGCCCTTGCGACGGGTGCGGCGTCCGGTTGCACACCGTCGCTCGGGGCCGCAGGCGCCGTGCCCGAGCGCCGGGCCTACCGAGTACCGCGTAGGTCGAGCGACCCTCCGCTGTGAGGATCTCGCACTTTCGCCCCTTCTCCCACCCCCCGCGAGCGGGGTTGTGGGGAACCGCCAGAACCGCCCGTTCGGCCAGTGGCGGACGACATGCATCCTCCTCCCGCCGCCCCCCGCGGGCGGGCGGACCTTGCGCGGGGTGGGGGCGAGGGGTATGCCGTGGCCGGTGGCATCCACGCGGACCGACATCGAGGCGCCGCGCCGCCGTGCCGTGCTGGTCCGCGTCGTCATCGGGCTCTGGTCCCTGATCACCGGCACCGTCATCCGCTGCCAGCGCGACCAGATCACCGGGCTGGCCAGCCAGTTCGCCTACAACGCGTTCATCGCCACCGTGCCGCTGGCCATCATCGTGATCTCCACGGTGGCCCTGGTGGGGGGCGAGGACGCGGCCGACCGCATCACCAGCACGTACGAGGAGCAGATCCCGCCCGCGTACCAGCAGATCCTCCGGGACGTCCTCACGTCCGCCGGCAGCAACCAGGGCCGGGCCGCCGTGTTCCTGGTGCTGGGTGCCCTGGCGGCGCTGTACCTGGTGTCCAACGCCATCAGCGCGCTCATCACGGGTCTCGACCGGGCCCGCACCGTGCCGCACCGCCCGTGGGTGCGCGGCAAGGGGGTGGCGCTGCTGTTCGCGCTGGTGTGGAGCGGCCTGATGACGGTGGTGAACGTCGTGCTGCTGCTGGGCCAGGAGATGATCGAGTGGCTCACCGACCGCTACGACCTGTCCGGCTCGACCGCCCGGCAGCTGCTCGACCTGCTGTTCCCGACCGCGGTCCTGCTGCTGCTGCTGATGATCTGGGTGCTGTACCGCTTCGGCCCCAACGCCCCGCCCCGTCTCGGGCGCTCCTACGCCGTCGGCGTGGTGGTGGCCTCCGTGGGCATCGTCGGCTTCGCCCAGCTGTTCGCCGCCTACCTCGAGGTGTTCGACAGCTTCCGGGTCTACGGCGGCCTGGCGACGATCGTCGTCTACCTGACGTTCCTGTGGGGACTCGGCGTGGCGCTGCTGGTGGGCGCGGAGGGCAACGAGGAGCTGCGCGCGGTGCTGCGCGGCCGCCCGACGCGGCCACCCCGCCGCTCCGCCTCCGTCGATCAGGACTGAGGCGGCCCGCCCCCGTCCCCGCCGGCCGGGATCATCCCGTTCATGCCCCTGCCGGTGCGGCCCGTCCGGGCGGGGGCGGTGCTCGTGCTGCGCGCCCGCCGCGACGCCGTGCCCGACGCCGCCGGCGCGCTCAGCGGGGCGTGATGCCCGCCGGGGGGCGCAGGGGCGCTACCGCTGGCAGGCCGGGCACCAGTAGGTGGTGCGGTTGTCGTCGCCCTGCCCGCGCGACCGGATCGGCGTCCCGCAGCGGCGGCAGGGGCGCCCCCGGCGGCCGTAGACCCACTTGGCGCCGCTCGGCCGCCCCGGCGGGCGCCCCGGCTCCTCGTAGGTGCTGATGCGCCCGCGGTCGCGGACCCCCTTGGCCAGCAGCTCGGCCGCGATCTCGCCGATGCGGGCGCGCTCGTCGTCGGTGAGCGATCCGAGCGCCCGCCACGGATCGACGCCGGCCAGGAACAGGGCCTCGCTCTTGTAGACGTTCCCGATCCCGGCGACCAGGCGCTGGTCGAGCACCGCGTCGCCCACCTGGCGGGTCGGCTCCGCGGCGCGCAGCGCCCGTGCCGTGTCCGCGCCCGGCGCCGTCGCGGCCCCCAGCAGGTCGGGACCCAGCCGGCGCACCGCGGGCGGCAGCGGCTCGTGCGGCTCCAGCAGCCGCACCTGGGGACACCGGTACAGCGCCGCGGTCCACCCGGGCACCGCCAGCCCCAGGAAGAGGCCCCCGGGGAACACCGGCCGGCCCTCCGGCACCAGGCGCCACACGCCGTTCATCATCAGGTGCGAGTGCAGCACGCGGCCGCTGGCGAACCGCAGCAGGTGGTGCTTGCCGCGCGCCTCGGCGCCGGTGACCGTGTCGCCCTCCAGCCGTTCGGGGATGCGCTGGGGCGTCAGGCGCGGCTCCTCGCTCCACACCCGCACCAGCGGCAGGCCGACGAGGGCGCGGGTGAAGTCGCCCGCGTTGCGGTGGCTGATCTGCCCCTCAGGCACGCAGCAGCATCCCGCGCAGGTCCGCGCGGAATCCGGCCTCGGCCAGCAGGTCGGCCCAGGGGGTGCCCACCACGGGCTCGCCGTCGACGCGCTCCACCAGCAGCCGCCGGCCGCGGTCGGCGGCGACCCACCCGGCCAGCGCCGCCAGCGCCGGGGCGGTCCACTCCGGATCCGGGGCGTGGAAGGTGACCAGCCCCTTGCCCCCGCGCTCCACGTACAGCACGGGCGCGCCGTCCAGCAGCACCACCTGCGCCCCGTGCGCGCGCGCCGGCGCCCGGCGGCCCTCCAGCCGGGGCCAGGGCAGGGCGGCGCCGTAGGGCTGCGCGGGGTCGGCCGCGCCCAGCACCAGCGCCGTGGCGCCGCCCGGGGGCGTGTCGCGCAGGTCGCGCAGGCGCTCCACCGCGCCGGGCAGCGCGAACTGGGCCCCGCCGAGGCCCTCCACGAAGTACCCGCGCCGGCACACGCCCACGGTCTCCAGGTCGGACAGGTCGCCGTAGACGCTGGAGAAGCCCCCGGGGATCCCCTCCGCGATCACCGCACCGCGCGTGACCACCCCGTGCCGCTCCAGCAGCAGCTCCGCGAGGGCCCGGCGCCGGTCGGCGGCGGCGGGGGCCCCGCGGGTGAACAGGTCCTGGGCGCGCGACCAGCGGCCGGAGACCACCGCCATGCCGCCGCGTCCCGCGCGGCGGGAGGCCAGGCGGGGACGGGGGGCGGGCGCGCGCGCGGGCCCGCCCGGCGCCCGGCGGGGGGCGCGCAGCGGCGCCCAGAGGTCGTTGGTGACCTCCCCGGCCCACACCAGCGACCACAGCGCGGCGAAGGCCTCCTCGCGGGGTGCGTCGACCACGTCCAGCAGGTCCTCCCAGAAGAGGGCCCCCCGGTCCAGGGCGGCGCGCAGCGCGTCCACCAGCGGCGAGGGCTCCGCCGGCGCCGTCGCGGGCGCCCCGAGCAGCGGCGCGTCCTCGCGCAGGTACAGCGCCACGCGCCCGGGGCCGCCGCCCGCGCCGGCGCCCACCCACACCACGCGCCCGGTCGCGGCCAGCTCGTCGAGCCACGACGGGCTGTATCCGCCCAGGCGCCGCGGGAAGACCTCGCCCTCCCACTGCCCGGGGGGCAGCGCGACGCCCTGCAGGGTCCCGATGACGTCCCGGAGCGCCTCCGGCCCGGGGGCGGCCCGCGGCCGGTCGATGCCGTGCCAGGCGGGCAGGAACCGCCCCATCGCCCGCGGATCCGCCGGCTCGACCTCGCGGCGCAGCACCGCGAGGCTGGCCCGCCGGAGCCGCCGCAGCACCTCCACGTCGCACCACTCGTGTCCCGATCCGCCCGGGCGCATCTCCCCGCGCGCCACGACGCCGCGCGCGTCGAGTGCGGCCAGCGCCGCCTCCGCCGCGCCGGGGGTGATGCCGAAGCGCTCGGCGGCCGCGAGGGCGGGGAAGGGCCCGTGCGTGCGGGCGTACCGCTGCAGCAGCCCGGTGAGCGCGTCGGCGACGGGCTCCAGGAAGGCCTCCGGCAGCCCGGCCGCCGGCATCACCCCGAGCCCGTCGCGGTAGCGGGCCGCGTCCTCGGCGGCGATCCAGCGTTCCTCCCCGGCGAGTCGCACGGGCGTGGCCCGGCGCTCGGCCTGCAGCCGCGCCAGCCACTCCCCGGCCGCCTCGGGCGCGGTCACCCGCGCGCGCACCTCCTCCAGGGTCAGGTCGCCCAGCCGGCGCAGCGCGTCGTGCAGCGAGTCGGCGTCGCGGGCGCGCATCCGCTCGCTCACCAGCTGCAGGTCGGCCTCCACGGCCGCCAGCGCGTCCGCGTCGATGAGCTCGCGCAGCTCGTCGCGGCCCAGCAGCTCGCGCAGCAGGTCGCGGTCGAGCGACAGGGCCTGCGCGCGCCGCTCGGCGACGGGGGCGTCCCCCTCGTACATGTACGTGGCGACGTACTCGAACAGCAGGCTGCCGGCGAACGGCGAGGGGGTGGGGGTCTCCACCTCGACGACGGCGACCTCACGCGACCGCACGCGGGTGAGCAGGTCGCGCAGGGCCGGCAGGTCGAACCAGTCGTTCAGGCACTCGCGGTAGGTCTCGAGGATCACCGGGAAGCTGCCGAAGCGGCGCGCCACCTGCAGCAGCGACGAGGCGCGCAGGCGCTGCTGCCACAGCGGGGTACGGCTGCCGGGACGGCGCCGGGGGATGAGCAGCGCGCGGGCGGCGTTCTCGCGGAAGCGCGAGCCGAACAGCGCCGTCGCCCCCAGCTCGCCGATCACGAGCTCCTCGATCTCCTCCGGGTCGATGATCGCCAGCTCGGCGGGCGGCGCCTCGTCGGCCTCGGGGAGGTGGACGGCGATGCCGTCGTCGCTCCAGATGGCGTGGGCCTCCTGCCCGGTGGCCTCCCGCAGGCGCGCGCCCAGCGCCATCGCCCACGGTGCGTGGACGCGGGCCCCGAAGGGGCTCAGCACGCACATGCGCCAGTCGCCGATCTCGTCGCGGAAGCGCTCCACCACGATCGCCCGGTCGCTGGGGAGCGTGCCGGTGGCGGCGGCCTGGTCGTGCAGGTAGCGCACCAGGTTCTCCGCCGCGGGCTCGTCGAAGTCGCTCTCCTCGCGCAGTCGCGCGAGGGCGGCCGCGGGCGGCGCGGCCACCAGCTCGCGGGCCAGCCGGCCCACCGCCGCGCCCAGCTCGGCGGGGCGGCCCACGCCCTCACCGCGCCAGAACGGCACCGCGCCCGGCGCGCCCGGCGCCGGCGACACCAGCACGCGGTCGCGGGTGATCTGCTCGATGCGCCAGGTGGACGCGCCCAGCATGAAGGTCTGCCCGGCGCGGGCCTCGTAGACCATCTCCTCGTCCAGCTCCCCGACCCGGCTGGAGCCGTCCGCCAGGTACACCCCGTACAGGCCGCGGTCGGGGATGGTGCCCGCGTTCTGCACCGCCAGCTGCCGGGCGCCCGGCCGGCCGCGCACGGTGCCCGCCACGCGGTCCCACACCACGCGCGGGCGCAGCTCGGCGAACTCGTCCGAGGGGTACCGCCCGGCGAGCATGTCGAGCACGCCCTCCAGCTGGGCGCGCGACAGCTCGGCGAAGGGGTACGTGGCGCGGGCGACGGCCAGCAGGTCGTCGACGGTCCACTCCGCGTCGGCGCACATCGCCACGATCTGCTGTGCGAGGACGTCGAGGGGCAGCCGGGGCACCCGTGTCTCCTCGATGCCGCCCGAGTGCATGCGCGAGACGACCGCGGCGCACTCCAGGAGGTCGCCGCGGAACTTGGGGAAGATGCGGCCGCGGCTGGCGACGCCGACGCGGTGGCCCGCCCGCCCGACGCGCTGGATGCCGCGGGCCACGCTCCGCGGGCTCTCGACCTGGATCACCAGGTCGACGGCGCCCATGTCGATGCCCAGCTCCAGGCTGCTGGTGGCCACCAGGGCGGGCAGGCGCCCGGCCTTGAGGTCCTCCTCGATGAGCACGCGCTGCTCGCGGGCGAGGCTGCCGTGGTGCGCCCGCGCCACCTCCTCGCCGGCCAGCTCGTTCAGCCGCAGGGCCAGCCGCTCGGCGAGGCGGCGGTTGTTGACGAACACCAGCGTCGAGGCGTGCGCCCGCACCAGCTCCAGCAGGCGGGGATACATGGCGGGCCAGATCGAACGGCGCAGCCCCTCCTGCCCGGTGATCTCGCTGAGGTCGCCCGCCACCGGGTTCGGACCGCCCGCCGCCAGGTCGGACATGTCCTCCACCGGGACCACGACCTCCAGGTCGAGGTCCTTCGTGGCGCCCGCGTCGGCGATCTCCACCGGCCGCGGGTCGCCGGCGTCGTCCTGGCCCCCCAGGAACCGGGCGATCTCCGACAGGGGCCGCTGCGTGGCCGACAGGCCGATCCGCTGCAGCGCCCCGCCGTCCTCGCGCACCAGGCGGTCGAGGCGTTCCAGGCTGAGGGCGAGGTGCGCCCCGCGCTTGGTGGCGGCCACCGCGTGGATCTCGTCCACGATCACCGTGCGCACCCCGCGCAGCACCTCCCGCCCCCGCGAGGTGAGCAGGAGGTACAGGCTCTCGGGTGTGGTGATCAGCACGTCCGGCGGGTGCCGCAGCATCCGCTGCCGCTCGGCCTGCGGCGTGTCGCCCGTGCGCACCGCCACCGAGACCTCGGGCGCCGGCAGGCCCGCCCGCCGGGCGGCGTCGGCGAGCCCGGCCAGCGGCCCGCCCAGGTTGCGCTCCACGTCGTAGTTCAGGGCCTTGAGGGGCGACACGTAGAGCACCCGGTCCACCTGCCGCCCCTCCAGCCCGGCGGCGACGAGGCGGTCGAGCGCCCACAGGAACGCGGCCAGCGTCTTGCCCGAGCCGGTGGGGGCGAGGATGAGCGTGTGCCGGCCCGCGGCGATGTGCGGCCACCCGAGCGTCTGGGCCTCGGTCGGGGCGGCGAACGCCCGCCGGAACCAGTCGGCCGTGAGCGGGTGGAACGGGGCGAGGGCGTCCACGGGGGCCATCGTCCGATGGTAGTGCCCGATCCCGTCGGAATCCCTCCGGCATCCGCCCCGAGCGCCCCCCGCCGGGCGATGCGGCGGCCCCGGCCCCCGGCCGTCGCGCATCTCCCCGGCCGTTTCTGGCGGAACTCGTCGAACCTGCGGCAGGCCCCCCTCTTCCCCCTGGAAGGGGTATGCGCATACGGTCGAGGTCCTCGTGCCGACGGGCACGAACCGACAGAGGGGGGACATCCATGGCCGTACCCGACATCGGCGGCTGCTGGAGCTCGCGCGACGCCCAGCGCATCGCGGGCATGTACACGGAGAACGGCGTGCGGCACCAGATCGCGCTGCCGGAGGGACGTCACCAGGGGCGCGAGGCCATCGCCGCCGCGGCCCAGGGCCTCATCGACGCCGTCCCGGACGAGGTGGTCGAGGTCCGCAAGGTCTCCGAGGGTTCCAACGGCACCGTGACCGTGGAGTGGGTCTTCAAGGGCACGCACCAGAACGACGCCCCCGGCTACCCCGCCAAGAACGAGCAGGTGAACCTGGTGGGCGTGAGCGTGTGCGACATGGAGGGCGACCTCATCCGGGAGGAGCGCGTGTACTGGGACACCGCGACCCTCCTCGCGGGCGCGGGCGTCCTGGGGTAGCACCCCCGCGTGCGGGCCGCCGCGCCGGCGGCCGGCCCGCACGCCGCTCAAGTGCCCCCGGCCGGCGGCCGAAGAGGGGCACGCATGGCCGTCGGCGACGACATCGGCATCTCCGCGACCCTCGCGCGGATCCGCGAGATCAGCGCCGGCGCGCAGCCCGTGGCCCCGGCGCCGGCGCCCGCCCCCGTCGCCACCGCCGCGACGCCGTCCGGGACGGGCGGCACCGCCTTCGCCCAGCAGCTCGCGCAGGCGCAGGTGGCGGGCACCCCGGCCGGCGCCGGGGCGCTCGCGCTGCCGGGCACCGCCCCGGGCGCGCTCCCCGTGGGCCCGGGCGCCCCCGCGCCTGTCCTCGGCACGGTCAACGGCGTCCCCGTGATGATCACGCCGCTCGCGTCGGCGCCGGCCGGCACGGCGCCCGTCACGGCGACGGCCGCCCCCGCCGGCGGGGCGGGCCCGGTGGGCCGGCGACTGGTCGCGATCGCCTCCCAGGAGGTCGGCGTCCGCGAGCAGCCGCCCGGCTCGAACGACGGCCCGCGCATCGCGCAGTACCGCACGGCCACGCACGGCGCCGGGGTCGGTCCCTGGTGCGCGTACTTCGTCTCCTGGGTGGGCGCCCAGGCGGGCGTGCCCGTCGGCCCCGGCGGACGGGGCGAGGGCTGGGTGCCCAACGTGGAGCGCTGGGGCCGGGACACCGGCCGGTGGATCCCGTCGGACGCGGCGACCCCCGCGCAGCCCGGCGACCTCATCGTGTTCGACCGCAACGGCGACGGCCTCACCGACCACATCGGGATGGTGGCGGCGGTCCGCGCCGACGGCGGCGTGGACACCATCGAGGGCAACTCCTCCGACGCCGTGTCGCGGCGCTCCTACGACCGCGGCGAGTGGACGGGCCTCGTGCGGCTGGCGGCGCCCGGGCAGTGACCCGCGCCCGGACGCGGGCCGCCCGGCGGCCGCGACCGGACCGCGGACGCCGCTCCCCGCCGGGTGCCGGCGGCACCGGGGTAAGCTGGGGGGCGATGGCCACCACCGAGACCGTGCGGCCGCCGCGGGTGCGCGAGCGTCCCCGGGGACCGGGGGACGGCGCGGGATCCGGCGGACCCACCAACGTGATCGTCCTCAACGACGACCACAACACGTTCGAGCACGTCGCCCGCACCCTGGCCCGCGTCCTCCCGGGCGTCGACTACGCGCGCGGGATGGCGTTCGCGACCCAGATCCACAACCGCGGGCAGGCGCGGGTGTGGAGCGGGCACCGGGAGCTGGCCGAGCTCTACTGGGAGCAGCTGCGCTCCGCCGGCCTGACGATGGCGCCGCTCGACTGACCGGCGCCGAGGTGCTTCTCGCGGCGCTGGCCGCCGAGGGGGTCCCGCTGCTGTTCGGGAACCCCGGCTCCACCGAGCTGCCGCTGGTGGACGCGCTCGGCACCGCGCCCGGGCCGGTGCGCTACGTGCTGGGGCTGCACGAGACCGCCGTCATGGGCATGGCCGACGGCTACTCCCAGGCCCGGGGCGGCCTGTCGGCGGTCAACGTGCACGTGCAGCCGGGGCTCGCCAACGCCCTGTCCGGCATCGTCAACGCCGCCCGCGCCCGCGCCCCCATGCTCGTCACGGTGGGCCAGCAGGTCACCTGGATGCGCGACGAGGACCCCTTCCTCGGGGGCGACCTGGTCGCGCTCGCGGCCCCCGTGGCCAAGGCCGCCTGGGAGGTGGAGCGCCCTCGGGACCTGGGCGCGCAGATCGCGCGCGCCTGCGCGCTGGCCCGCACGCCCCCCTGCGGCCCGGTGGTGCTCAGCCTGCCCCTCGACGTGCAGGCCGCGCAGGCCGGCGGCCCCGCCGCGCCGCTGCCGCCCGGCGCCCCGCCCGCGCCCGACGCCGCGGCCCTCGACCGCGCGGCCGCGCTCCTCGCCACGGCCGCCCGCCCGGCCGTGGTCGCCGGCGACGCCGTGCTGCACGAGGGCGTCCACGGCGAGGTGGCCGCGCTCGCCGAGCGACTGGGGGCGCCCCTCTGGGGCGAGCCGCAGTCGGCGGGGGTCGCGGTCCCCTGGGCCCACCCCCTGTGGCGCGGGGGCCTGCCGCCCTTCGCGGCGCCCCTGCGCGCCGCCCTGGAGGGGCACGACGTGGTGCTCGCGCTGGGCATGCCCGTGTTCCGCCTGTTCGGGACCAGCCCTGGCCCGCCCCTGCCCCCCGGCTGCCGGCTGATCCACGTGGACGTCGACCCCGCGAACGTCGGCCGCAGCGTCGTCCCCGAGGTGGGCGTCGTGGCCGCGGTGGCACCGGTGGTCGCCGGTCTGCGCGCCCGGCTGGGGCCCCCGCCCCCCGAGGCCCTCCGGCGCGGCGACGGGGCCCGGGCGGCCGCCGCCGAGGCGCGGCGGCGCGCCCGCCGCGCGCTGGCGCTGGCGGCGGTCCCCGGGCCGGGTCCGGTGTCGCCCGCCGCGTTCTGCCGCGCGCTGGCGGGGGCCGTGACCCCGCGCGACGTCCTGGTGGACGAGAGCCTCACCACCGGTCGCGCCCTGCGCACGGCGCTGCCCGCCCGCCGGCCGGGCACGTGGTTCGCGCACCGGGGCAGCGCCCTTGGCTGGGGTCTGCCCGCCGCGGTGGGGGTGGCGCTGGCCGAGCGCGAGCGCGCGGCGGCGGGCGCCCCGCCCCGCCGGGTGGTGTGCGTGCACGGCGAGCAGTCGCTGCTGTGGGGCGTCCACGCGCTGTGGACCGCGGCCCGCGAGCGGCTGCCGCTGGCGCTGGTGGTGGCCGACAACGGCGGCTACGAGATCCTGCGCGCGGGCATGGAGGGCCTCACGGGCCGCGCGGAGGGCGATTGGCCGGCGCTGCGCGTGGAGGATCCCCGCGTGGACGTGGCGGCGGTGTGCCGGGCCTTCGGCGCCACGACGGAGGTCGCCGAGGAGGCGCGCGCCCTGCCCGCCGCCCTCGCCGACCTCTGGCGGCGCGCCGCGGGCGGGCCGGCGGCCCTCGTCGTGCGGGTCGCGGGGCGCACGCCGCCCGTCGGCTACCCCGTCGTGGCGCCGGGGCCCGCCGCGGACGGGCGCGGCGCGTGACCGGCGCCGTCGTCCTCGCGGTGCTCGCGATCGCCGTGCTGGGCGTGCTCGGCAAGATCGGCTGGGACGCGATCGGCATCGTGCGCGAGGAGCGGCGCGTGCACGGGCGCGTCACGTCCTACGGCATCCTGCGCGTCGGCGTGATCGCCGTGCTGGTGCTGCTGTTCATCGGGTGGCTCGTGCTCGGCTGGGCCACCGGCGGCGAGGACCCGGGGGTCTAGGCACCGCCCACCGTCCCGGCGGCCACCCGCCGCACGCTCGGGCACCTGGCCCTCCGGCGCACGGGCAGCTGCGGACCCCGGACGGCCGCGGCCGCGTGGAGATGACGCGGTTCCACGCGCCGCCCGCCATGAGGGCCGAGCGCGAGGACGCCTACCGTCTCGGCGTCGTGCGCGGGCCGGACGGCGTCCTCATCGGGCCGGCCGAGCAGCTGGGTCGAGGTCCTCGGCGGGGCGCAGGGGGGAGGGCCGCAGGCGCACGCCCTCCCGGGCGGCGAGGGCCTCGTCGACCGCGCGGACGACGTCGCGGGCCAGCAGGCCCGGCGCGAACGCGCGCAGGCCGGCGGCGCGCGCCTCCAGCGCCTCGGCCAGCAGGGCGCGGTCGTGGTCGTCCGGCTCGAGCACCTCCGCCAGCAGGGGGGCGTCGAAGGCGAGCGCGATCCCGCACTGGAACAGCGCCCCGGTGCGGCGGCGCACCTGTGACAGGCCGACGACCTTGCGGCCGTCCGGGCCGAGCACCTCGAACGGGGACAGGCCGCCGAAGCACGCCCGCGCCGCGCGCTGGGCCGGCCCGTCGCCGCGTGCGGCGCCGGCCCGTGCCTCGTCCAGCGGCACCACCCGTGCGGGCACCCCCAGCCCCGTCAGGGCCTCGGCGACGACGGCGCCGAGCCAGCGGTAGGACAGGGTGACGTCGCGCCCCGCCAGCCGGTGGCCCGCGGGCACCACCACGTCGAGCGACACGAGGTCGGGGTCCCACAGCACCGGCCCGCCGCCCGACCGGCGCCGCAGCACCGTGATGCCGCGCCGGGCCAGCGCCGCGCGGTGGAGGACGGGGTCGGCGGCGGCACGGCCCAGCACCAGCGCCGTGAGCGTCACGCACGACCACGAGGCCACCGGCGGGCCGGCCGGCGTCATCGCCGCGAGCAGCGCGGGCGGCCGCGCCACGGCCGCCTCCGGCCGCAGCACCGCCGGCCCGAGGCGCCGCCACACCTCCGGGGCCCCGGTGGGCCCCGGAGGGGGCGCGACGCTACCGCCCGACGGCGAGGGCGTCGGCGAGGATGCGCTCCTGCTCGGCCTGGTGGGCCTGCGGGTACCCCTCGCTCGGGCTCGCGCGGCGGTCCCGGCCGCGGTACAGGATCTCCGTGCCCTCGGGCACGACCCGGTCACGCAGCCGCGGCCAGATGAACTCCCAGGCGCCCATGTTGCGCGGCTCCTCCTGCACCCACACCACGCGCGTCAGGCCGGGGTAGCGGCCGAGCAGGGCCCGCAGCGCCTCCTCCGGGAAGGGGTACAGCAGCTCCACCCGCGCGACCGCCAGGTCGGTGCGCGCGGCGCGCGTCGGGTGGGACTGGAGCTCGTGGTAGATCTTGCCGCTGCACAGCAGCAGCGTGGTCACCGCCGACGCGTCGATCAGCGTCGGGTCGTCCAGCACCTCGTGGAAGCGCCCGTCCGCCAGGTCCGACAGCGCGGACGACGCGTTCTTGAGCCGCAGCAGGCTCTTGGGCGTGAAGATGATCAGCGGGCGCTGCTTGATCCCGAGCGCCTGCCGCCGCAGCAGGTGGAAGTACTGCGCGGCGGTGCTGCAGTTGGCCACCCGGATGTTGTCCTCGGCGGCCAGCTGCAGGAAGCGCTCGATGCGGCCCGAGGAGTGCTCGGGCCCGTTGCCCTCGTACCCGTGCGGCAGCAGCAGCGTGAGGCGCGACTTCTCGCCCCACTTCGCCCGCCCGGACACGATGAACTGGTCGATCATGATCTGGGCGCCGTTGACGAAGTCGCCGTACTGCGCCTCCCACAGCACCAGCGAGTCGGGCGCGCGGGTGCTGTAGCCGTACTCGAAGCCCATCGCGGCGGCCTCTGACAGCGGGCTGTTGTGCAGCTCGAAGCTGGCGCGGGCGTCCCGCAGGTTCTTCATCGGCACGTGCACGCGGCCGGTGCGCGGCGTCCAGGTCTCGCCCTCGCCGACGTCGTGCAGCTCCAGGTGCCGCTGGCTGAAGGTGCCGCGGCCGCTGTCCTGGCCGGTGAGGCGGATCGGCACGCCCTCCTGCACCAGCAGCGAGGCGAACGCCAGCGCCTCGGCGTGGGCCCAGGTGATGCCGCCCTCGTCGCCCATCACCTGGCGCCGCCGCTCCAGCTGGGGCCGCAGCTTGGGGTGGATCGTGAAGCCGTCCGGCACCGTGATGAGCTGCTCGTTGAGGTCGAGCAGCAGCTCGCGGCCCACCGCGGTGTCGGGCGGCGGCGCGGGTCCGGGGCGCGGGGCGCCCTCCTCCACCTGGCCGCCCCCGCCGCCCTGCGTGGTGACCGCGCGGTGGGCGTCGCTCATGCGCCGCTCGCCCGCCGACAGCAGGTCGTTGAAGCCCTCCTCGGTGAGCAGGCCCTCGGAGATCAGGCGCTTGCCGTAGATCCGGGAGACGGGCGGGTGCGCCTTGATGGTGCGGCTCATCACCGGCTGGGTGTAGGCGGGCTCGTCCACCTCGTTGTGGCCGAGGCGGCGGTAGCCGATCAGGTCGATCAGCACGTCGCGACCGTACTCGGCACGGAACGCCACGGCGAGGCGGGCGGCGGTCATGCACGCCTCCACGTCGTCGGCGTTGACGTGGATGATCGGGATGTCGAAGCCGCGGGCGAGGTCGGACGCGTTGTGCGTGCTCCGCGACTCCTGCGGGTCGGTCGTGAACCCGATCTGGTTGTTGGCGATGATGTGGATGGTGCCGCCGGTGGTGTAGCCCGGGAGCCCCTGCAGGTTGAGGGTCTCCGCCACCACGCCCTGCCCCGTGAAGGCCGCGTCGCCGTGGATCAGCACCGGGGCGGCCCGGCGCGGCGCGAACTCGTAGCCGGGGCGGCGGGTCGTCTGGCGCGCGCGCGTCGAGCCCTCGACGACCGCGTTCACCTGCTCGAGGTGGCTGGGGTTCGCCGCCAGCGACACGGTCACCGGCCGGCCGGCGCGGGTGGTGAAGGTGCCCTCGGCCCCGAGGTGGTACTTCACGTCGCCCGCGGTGTGCTGGAACTCCTGGTCCTCGTCCTCGGTGTTGAACTCCATCTGGCCCTCGAACTCGGCCAGGATGGACTCCACCGGGCGTCCCACCACGTGGGCGATGAAGGAGAGCCGCCCGCGGTGGGCCATGCCCAGCACGACCTCCTCGCAGCCCGCCTCGGCGAGCAGCTCGATGATCTCGTCGGTGAGCGGGACCATCGTGTCGAGGCCCTCGATCGAGAAGGTCTTCTGCCCGAGGTACTGCCGGCGCAGGAACCGCTCGAAGGCGTCCACCTGCACCAGCCGCTCCAGCGCCGCCAGCTTGCGGTCCGGGCCGAGCGCGTGGGTCATGTCGCCGCTCTCGATGTGCCGGCGCCACCAGAGCCGCTGCTCGTGCGAGCTGATGTGCTCGACCTCGTAGGCGATCGTGCCGCAGTAGGCCTTCTGCAGGTTCGGGAGCGCCGCCAGGAAGCTGTCGCCCGGCACGTTGACCCGCAGCACGTGCGTCGGGATCTTGGCCATCGCCTCGGGCGTCAGGCCCACGCGGGACGGGTCCAGGGCGGGGTCGCCGGGGGGCGCGGAGCCGAGCGGGTCCAGGCGCGCCGCCAGGTGCCCGTGGCTGCGCGTCGCCTTGACCACCGACATCGCCGCCGCGACCCAGCTGAGCAGCTCCATGTCGGGCGCCTGGGCAGGCGCGGGCGCGGCCGGGGCGGCGGCGGCGGGGGCGGCGCCCACGGCGGCGTCCGCCGCCGGCGCGAGGCCGAGGCTCCGCCGGATCTCGTCGTAGAAGCCCTCGCCGCCCTCCAGCAGGGCGTCGACGGTGGCGAGGAACCCGCCGCTCTCGGCGCCCTGGATCACCCGGTGGTCGTAGGTGGAGGTCATGGTCATGACCTTCTCCACGCCGAGCTGGGCGAGGGACTCCGGGGTGGCCTTGCCGAAGCCGGGCGGGTAGGCGATCGAGCCCGTGGCCACGATCGTGCCCTGGCCGGCCATCAGCCGCGGCACGGATGCCACCGTCCCGAGGCCGCCCGGGTTGGTGAGCGTGATGGTGGCGCCGCGGAGCTCGTCCGGGGAGAGCCCCCCGCCGCGGGTGCGCCGCACCAGGTCGTCGTAGGCGTCGCGGAAGCCGGCGAAGCCGAGCGCCTCCGCGTTGCGCACCACCGGCACCATCAGCGAGCGCGAGCCGTCGCGCCGCTCCACGTCCACGGCCAGCCCCAGGTTGACCGCGCCCCGGCGCAGCGCCACGGGCTTGCCGTCGCGGCGCTCGAAGCCGGTGTTCATCACCGGCCAGCGGCCGGCCGCGCGCACGATCGCCCACGCGATGATGTGCGTGAACGAGAGCTTCTCCTTGCGGCCCTGCGCGGCGAGGTCGCCGTTGATGCGCTTGCGCATGGCGTCGAGCGTGCCCACCGCGAGCGTGCGGAAGCTGGTGGCGGTGGGGACGCCCAGGCTCGCGTCCATGTAGTCGGCCAGCACGGCCGCGGGGCCGCGCAGGGGCGTGGGCTCCTCGCCGGCGGCCGGGGTCGCCGCGGGGGCGGGCCTCGCCGGCGCGGCGGCGGGGGCCGGGGCGGCGGCCGCACGGCCGTTGCCGCCGTTCGCCGCGGCGCGGGCGACGTCGTCCTTGCGGATCTGCCCGGCCGGCCCGGTGCCGGACACGCCGGACAGGTCGACGCCGCTGGTGGCCGCCAGGCGGCGCGCGAGCGGGGTGGCCGGGCCGCCGCCCTGGGCCTCGCCGGCCGCGGGGGCGCCGGGCGCGGCTCCGCCGTCGGCCGCCGGCGCGGCGGGCGCGGCGGGGGACGGCGCGGAGGCCGCGGTCGCCCCCACGGCGATGTAGCCGAGGGGCTGCGTGATCTCGAAGGTGTCGCCGGCGTTCACGAGGATGCTGTGCAGCACCCCCGCGGCGGGCGAGGGCACGGGGGTGTCCACCTTGTCCGTGCTGATCTCCAGCAGGTCGTCGTCCTGCCCGACGCCGTCGCCGGGCTGCCGGTACCACTCCACGACGGTGCCCTCGACCACCGACTCCATCTCGGGCAGCACGATCGGCACCAGCGTCTGCTCGCCCGTGCCGTCCCCTCCGCCGGCGCCGTCACCGGCGGGTGCGGCGGGCTGGGCGGGCTGGGCGGGCGGGGACGCCTCCGCGGCGGCGGCCACGGGCGCGGCCGGCGCCGGGTCCGCGGCGGGCGCCGCCGGCGCGGTGTCGCCGGCAGGGGCGGGGGCGGGCGCGCCGTCCCCCGGGCCGTCGCCGTCCTGCGCGATCTCGGCCAGGAGCGCGCCGACCTCCACGGTCTCCCCCTCGGGCGCCACGATCCGGGCCACCGTCCCGGCCACGGGCGCCGGCACCTCCACGTCCACCTTGTCCGTCGTCAGGTCCAGGAGCACGTCGCCGGCCGCGACGGCCGTGCCCTCCGACACCCGCCACTCGACGATCGTGCCCTCCGTGACCGACTCCCCGAGCTCGGGCAGCAGGACGTGGAACGTGCGGGAGGTGGTGGACAACAACTGCTCCAGACGTCGGGGTTGGCCGACGCCCGGGGGCGCGGCCCGCCCGGCACGTCGCCTTGTGCACCTCCTGAGGTTCTAGCAGGCGATCGGCGCCCGCACCCGTGCCGGGACCCGCGGCGGCACCGGCCGCGCGCCCCGCCGCGGGCCGTCAGACCCGGCCGACCGCCTGCGGGGGCGCCGCGGCGGCGTGCCCCTCCACCGGCAGCCCGAGGCGCGCCCACAGCGGCACGCCCCCGTCGGCGACCCGCGCGACCCGCACGGCCCCGGCCGCCTGCAGCAGGCTGGCCGCGACGGCGGCGCGGGGACCGGCGGCGCACACGACCGCCACCGGCGCCATGGGGTCGAGGTCGCCGGGCACGCCGCGGACCTCCCGGAAGGGGCGCTGCACCGACCCCGGTATCCGCAGCGCCTCCCAGTCCGGCCGCTCGCGGACGTCGAGCACCTGCACGCCCCCGGCGCTCCAGCGCCGGTGCAGCTCGGCAACCGTGAGGCGCTCCATCCGCGCCTGCGGCAGGCCGGCGGCGTCCCACGCCGCCATGCCCCCTTGCAGGACGCCGGCGTGCGCCCGCAGGCCCACGGCCGCCGCCAGCCGGAGGGCGTGCGCCCCCGCGCTCTCGTCGTCGGCGACGACCACGAGCGGGCGCTCGGGGTCGGCGAGCCAGCCGAGCTTCGAGCCGAACCCCGGACGGCCGGCGGGCAGGCAGACCGCGCCGGGCACATGGCCGGCGTCGAAGGCGGTCTCGGCCCGGACGTCCACCACCAGGGCGCCCGCGGCCTGCGCCGCGCGCAGCGCGTCCACCCGCAGGGGGGCGGGCGGGGCCGGGGCGTCCAGCAGCGGGCCGCGGTTGAGCGCCACCACGCGCTGGAAGTTCGGCGGCTGCACGCCCAGCACGGCGATCGCGCGCCGCGTGAACTCCTCCGGGTCCGCCAGCGCCAGCAGGGGCTGATGGCGGCGCTCGTAGCCGATCGTCGACGAGGTCTTCGCGTCCATCCCGGGGCCGCCGCACATCGACCCGCCCAGGTGCGCGGGCCAGACCTCGCAGTCGTCCGGCAGCGTGAGCAGGCGCCGGTGCAGCGACGCGTGCAGCTGCCGGGCGCCCTCCTCGCGCTCGACGGCGAGGTCCGGGCGGGCGACGTCGCCCACGAACAGCGAGTCGCCGCTGAGCACCGCCCAGGGCTCCGCGCCGCGGCGGCCGTCGGTGAGCGTGAACGCCGTGTGCTCGGGCCGGTGGCCGGGGGTGTGCACGGCGCGCACGGTCACGGTCCCGAGCGTCAGCTCCCACCCGTCGTCGAACGGCTCGTGCCCGTACTCGGCCCCGGCGTCCCGGTGGACGTGGATGGTGGCGCCCGTGGCGGCGTGGAGGGCGCCGTGCCCCGAGACGTGGTCGGCGTGGGTGTGCGTCTCCAGGACGTGCGCGATCCGGACCCCGAGGTAGGCGGCCAGGCGGAGGTACTCGCCCACGTCCAGACGCGGGTCCACCACGGCGGCGACCCCGGCGGACGCGTCCCCCACGAGGTAGCTGGCGCACCCGAGGTCCTCGTGGACGATCTGCCGGAGGATCATCGGCGGCACCGGTGCGGGCGCGTGCGCGGCATGGGGACCTCCCTGGTCGGCGACGCCGTCCCCGCGCCAGCACAGCACCACCCGCGGCGCGCTGTCAACGCGCGTGCGGCCTCCCCGGGCGCCGGTCCCGGGCGCCGTGGGGGCCCCCGCGGGCGGGGCGGGCGGCGCGCGGGGTGACGGGGGGCATGCCGAACAGGTAGGCGGTCGGGACGCCGGGGCACCAGCGGTGCACCAGCAGGGTGGTCGCGAGGTCGAAGCACTGCACCCGCACGCGCCCGGCGAGCGCCGCGCCGGTCACCGCGTGCGCCACCGCGCGGACCACGTCCGCGGCGGGGGCCGGGGTCGCCGCCCGCCCGCCGGGGGCGGGCCCGTCGACCTTGATCTCCAGCAGCAGCCGCACGCGGCGGGCGTTGCGGGCCCGGCGGGCGGCGTCCGGGTCGGTGCCCGCCCGGCGCGCGTGATGCGCCGCGTACGCGTCGACGAACGCGACCAGGTCGTCGAGCGTGGGCACGGCGTGCGGCCCGGGGAGCCCGCGCGCGGCGGCGACGGCCTCGGCGACCGGGGAGGGGGCGCCGTCGCCGGCGCCGGCGGGCGCATCTGCCATCACGTCGGCCGTGACGCGCGCGCGGATCTGGGCCAGGGTGAGCGACTCGGCGGGCACGCGGTCGGCGGGGCGCAGCGGGCCGCCGCCCGGCCGCCGGTAGGCCGCGTCCGTCAGGCGCGGGTCGTGCACCAGCACGAGCGCGCCGTCCCGGGTGAGCCGCACGTCCGTCTCCAGCGTGGTGACGAGGGCGTCGAGCGCCGCCTCCATCGCGGGCAGGGTGTTGCCCGGACGCAGGTGGGCCGCACCGCGGTGGCCCTGCAGGTCGAAGACCTCGGGGTCGAGCAGGCCGTCCCCATCGAGCAGGCGGCGCGCGGGCGCCGCGCCGGACCGGAGCAGCGCCATCACCAGGTCGGGCCGGTCGGTGATCATCCCGCGCACGCCGCGGTCCAGCAGCTCGGCCATGCGCGCCGGGTCGTTGACCGTGTACGGCACCAGCGCGATCCCCGCGTCGCGGAGGGCGTCCGGGTCGACCGGACCCGCCGCGCCGGGCGGGCGGATCAGCCGGTGGTCGGGGGCCACCACGGGACCGGCGTGGGCGCCGTGGGCCCGCGCGTGCGCGTGCAGCGCCGCGACCAGCGGCACGACGCCGGCGGGCGCGGCGTGCCGGGGACCGGTGCTGCGGCGGCGGGGTGCCGCGGGTCGCAGGCGGCCGCGCACGGACGCGGCGGCGGGACGGGGCGGGTGCACGGGCACCTCCGGGGCGGGGGTCGGGGGCCCGGGAGCGGACCCGTCCCCACCATCGCCCGCGCGGGCCCGGGCCCGGTTACAGCCCCGTGCACCCTCGCGGAGCCGCCGTCACGATCGCGTCACGCCCCGGGACCCGCGTCCCGCGGCGCCGGGCGCGTCAGGAGCCGCCGGCCGCCTTACGCGCCCGCTTGCGCGCCCGCTTCGCCGCCTTCAGCTCCTCCTCGAGGCGGGCGATCTCGCCCTTCAGGTACCGGACCCGCGCCTCGGCGGTGCCCACCTGCTCCTGCACCTCGAGCTCCTGGTCGGCCCGCGCCTCGGCCTCCGTGGCGAACACGGACGCGGTCATGGCGTCGTGCCCGGCGACCACGAGGATGCGGCCGTGGTCGACCCACTCGGAGCGGTCGAGCTCGATGGCGGCGGGTTCGGCGCCGTCACCGTCGAGGGTGAGGTAGATCCGGGTGGGGGTGACGCTGGTGACCGGGACCGCCCGCGGAGGGGCGCCGGGGAGCCAGAAGGTGTCGGGGACGCTCGGCATGAACGGGGGATACCCGGGCCGCGGCCGCGGCGAACGTGGTCCCCGTCCCGGGCGGGGGGCGCAGGCCCACCCGGTCGCGGTCCGGGTGTCCGGCGGGGGGCGCGTCAGCACCCACGCCCCGGCCCCCGCGCGGGGCCGGCCCCGTGCGGGTCGACGCGGTGGATCCGCTCGGGGTCCGTCGGGGTGCCCCGAACGACAGAGGGCCCCGCGATGCGGGGCCCTCTGTGGGAGTAGCGGGGGCAGGATTCGAACCTGCGACCTTCGGGTTATGAGCCCGACGAGCTACCAGACTGCTCCACCCCGCGGCGGTCCCAGCATGGTGCCACCGGGTCCCGGGGACGTCAAGGCTGCAGGGGGCCCGGTGCGGGGTGGAGGGCGACGGGGTCGCCCAGGTGCACCCACCCGGGGCGCACCACCCGGGCGTAGACGCCGAAGAAGTTGTCGCGGCGGCGAGCCAGGTTCGCCAGCACGGCGGTGTCCCGCTGCAGCGTGTCGGGATCGAAGGTGGTCACCGCGCAGCGCTCGGTGGGCGACACCACCTCGAGCTCCACTGAGTCGCCGATCGTGAGGCGCGCGCCGGGCCAGTGGGCCTCGGCGAAGGGCTCCCCGTCGGCGGGCTCCACGACGAGGTTCGGTCGGAAGCGCCGGACGTCGACCTCGCGGCCCAGCCAGCCGTCCATGGCCCGCACCGACGCCTCGTTGACCACGTGCACGGGGGCCGCGTCGAACACGCCCACCGCGCCGCGCGCCAGCTGCACCTCACGGCCCAGGGCCGCGGACAGCTCGGCGGCGAGGGCGGGATCGTCGGCGTCCCAGCCGCGGCCGTCGGGAGCCGTGACCCGCACCCGCATGGCCGCGTCGCCGTCCGCGACGACGGCCCGGTAGCCCAGCAGGGCGTGGGCGCGGCGGGCGGTCACGACGGAGCCGTCGGCGCCGACCACCGCCAGGCGCCGGTCGCCGGTCAGCCCGTAGGGCCCGACGAAGGCGTGGCGCGCGCGCTCCCCGCCCAGCGACTTCACGGGGTACCGCATGACGTCGGCGACCATGCCCACCCGCCGGGGGGCGGCCCCGGCCGCCGCGCCGGGGGCGGGCGCCTCCCGGGAGGTCACCGGGTCAGCGCGAGGATCACCACCAGCAGCACGAGCAGCGCCAGCACCACGTACGCGTAGCGCAGCACGCGCCGGCGCATGTCGAAGGTGGACCGGTACGCGGCGTGCGCGCGCTCGAGCTGCTCGGGATCCCGGACGGGCTCCGGGAAGTCGTCCTCGTCCTTCCAGTCGGCCATGCGACCAACCTACCCGCTGGAGGACCCCCCGCGAACGCCCTCCGGCCCGGTCGCGCGGGCGGCGCCGTCCACGTGGGCGCGCGCCCGTCCGCCCGCCTTCGCGACGTACATCGCCGCGTCGGCCTCGGCGAGCAGGTCCGCGGCGCCCACGGCGGGCCCCTCCCCGTAGACGGCGATCCCGCAGCTCGCCGTGACCGCCCCGCCGGCGACGCGCGCGACCGCGTTGAGCAGGACCGAGGCGATCGCCCGCGCCCCCTCGGTCGTGGCGTTCGGCAGCAGCACCGCGAACTCGTCGCCGCCCAGCCGGCCCACCAGGTCCGCCTCGCGGAGGCGGGAGCGAAGCGCGTGGCAGACCGCCACCAGCAGGTCGTCGCCCGCCGCATGGCCGAGCCGGTCGTTGACGGCCTTGAACCCGTCCAGGTCGAGCACCAGCAGGGCGCCCCGCTCCCCGTCGCCGGCCGCCCGCGCGAGCTGCCGCTCCAGCGCGCGCATGACGCCCCGGCGGTTGGCGGCCCCGGTGAGCTCGTCGTGCTCGGCCAGGTGGGCGAGGCGCAGCTCGCGGTGCTTGCGCGGGCTGATGTCCTGGAACTGCCCCAGCCAGCACAGGGGCCGGCCCCCGCCGTCGCGGATGAAGCAGAGGTTCGCGATCACCCAGACGACGGCGCCGTCGGCGGCGACGAACCGCTTCTCGGTGCGCCACACGTCCATCTCGCCGCGGAGGATGCGCCAGGCGGCCTCCACGTCGGCCGCGCGGTCGTCGGGGTGCGTGTACTCCTGGTCCCGCCGGCCGATGAGCCGGTCGGCCGGCCGGCCCAGCATGCGGCACAGCTCGGCGTTGACGCGCAGGTACTCGCCGTCGGTGGTGAACAGCGCCATGCCGAGGGGCGACGCGTCGAATGCGGCGGCCAGGTACCCCTCGGACTCGTCCACCAGGCGGCGGTCCCGCACCTCGTGCAGGCACACGAGCAGCCCGCCCCCGGGCAGGGCGGCCACGCCGGCGTCGGTGGTGAAGGGGACGCCCGAGGCGCGGGCGCCCTGCAGCCGCAGGTCGCCGCCGCCGGCGGTGGCGGCGAGGCGGGCGGCGACGTCCCGCTCCTGGGGGAACAGGGCGCCCACGTGCCGTCCGGCCAGAGGGGGCCCACTCCACATGGCGCCCGCGCGCGCGTTCGCGGCGTGCACGGTGCCGTCGCCCGCGAGGTGCAGGGCGGCGACCGGCAGGGGGTCGAGAGGGGGAGGCGGGGGGGACGTCATGTCGGGGGCGCGGGTTCCGTCCGGGAGCCCGTCGGGGGCGGCGGGAACCGCCCCCGGGGTGCGTCAGGCCACGTCGCGCAACTTCTGCGCCTCGGCGAGCGAGGCCAGCTTCTGCAGCGACTGGTTCTCGATCTGCCGGATGCGCTCGCGCGTGACGTTGAACGTGCGGCCCACCTCGTCCAGCGTGCGGGGGTGCTCGCCGCCGAGCCCGTACCGCAGCTCGAGGACGCGGCGCTCCCGGTAGCTCAGCGTGTTGAGCACGTCCCGCAGGCCCTCGTTGCGCAGCACCGTCTCCGCGGAGCCCTCGGGGTCGGGCGCGCGCTCGTCCGCCAGGAACTGCCCGAACTCCGACTCCTCGTCGTCGCCCACGGGCTTCTCCAGCGAGACCGGCGCCTGCGCGCTGCGCTTGATGCCCTCGATCTCGACCTCGGGCAGCTTCACCACGGCGGCGATCTCGGGGATGCTCGGCTCCCGGCCCAGCTCGGCGATGAGCTTGCGCTCGGCCCGGTTGATCTTGTTGAGCTTCTCCACCACGTGCACCGGCATGCGGATGGTTCGGCCCTTGTCGGCGATCGCACGCGCCACCGCCTGGCGGATCCACCAGGTGGCGTACGTCGAGAACTTGAAGCCCCTGCGGTAGTCGAACTTCTCCGCCGCCCGCACCAGGCCCAGCGTGCCCTCCTGGATGAGGTCCAGGAACGCGAGCCCCTGGTTGCGGTAGTTCTTGGCGATCGAGACGACCAGGCGGAGGTTGGCCTCCACCATCATCCGCTTGGCCTCCATGTCGCCCAGCTCGATCCGCTTGGCCAGCTCGACCTCCTGCTTGGCCGTCAGCAGCGGCACGCGGCCGACGTCCTTCAGGAAGAGCTGCAGCGAGTCGGTGCTGGTCTCCGCGCGGAGGTTGAGCCGGCGCGGGCGCTCGGCCTCCTCGGCCGCCTGCGCCGTCCGGTCGCGCGCCTCGGCCTCGTCGAGCAGCTCGATGCCCTGCTCGTCGAGGTGGGCGTAGAGCGCCTCGGCCGCGTCCCCGTCCACGTCCATGCCCTCGACGGCCGACGCGACCTCCTCGAGCGACAGGAAGCCCTGCTCCTGGCCGCGCGCCACGAGGGCCTGCACGTCCTCGATGGACACGATCTCCTTCAGCGTCATCTACTCACCTCCGGTCCGCGTGCGACGGACCTACCGACGCATGGATGGACGCCCCACGTCCTCGGACGACGGGCCCGTCGAACGAGACTATTGCTTCACATTTCGAAGTCAAGGGGGACAGGGCAGGCCCCCCTTCGGCAGCGTGCGCCCGGACTTGAGCACCGCGGCACGCGTCCGCCCTCCGTGATGTCTTCGGTCCCCGCTCAGGATCGGATGATCCCCGGATGCGCTTAACGTCCGGTGAAGCCGCCATTGCGGTTGGGGCGGGGCGCGCCTAGGGGGTGCGGCCGCCGCCCGCGCGGGCGGCCTCGACGCGCTGCAGCAGGGCGGCCGCCGTCTCCCCGAGCGGCGTCGTGCGGCCCAGGGTCACGGCGCGGCGCCAGGCGGCCACCACCCCCTGCGCGTCCCCGGCGTACGCCGCGATCCAGCCCCGGTTGAACCACACCAGCTGATCCCGCGGGTGCCTGCGGGCGAGCGCCTGCATGCGCGCGGCGGCGCGCCGGACGCCCTCCGGCCCGTCCAGGCCCGGCACCATGGCGAGCCCCACCAGCGGCGCCGTGTCCCCGGGGAGCGCGGCGCGGGCCCGCGTGAAGGCCTCGCGGGCCCCCTCGGCGTCGCCCAGCTCCATCAGCGCGCGGCCCAGCTCCACCTGGCGCCGGCCACCGCCCCCCGCCGCGATGAGCTCCCGAAGCCGCAGCACCTGCTCGGACGCGGGCAGGGAGGAGATGCCGCTCGGGGCGGGCCGGTCGAGCACCATCGACAGCGGCGGCAGCGCGTCGGTCGCGCCGGCCTCGGCGGCGCGGGTGGCCTGCTCCACGGGGACCCGGCCCACGACGATGGGGGCGGGGTCGCGGGCGGCGCGCCCCTCGGGCTCGTCCAGGGCGGACGCCAGGCCCAGCGCCCCGCCCCCGACGACCAGCGCGGCGGCCACGACGGCGGCCAGCCGGCGCGGGGCGGGCGCGCGGCGGGCGGCGCCGGGTGCGGGGACGGAGGTGCGGTCGGCCATCGTGCCCATGGTGGCGCCCCGGCCGCTCCACCCACAAGCGCGCCCGGCCCGGCGGGGACAGGGGTCCCTCATCGGAACGGCCGGCGGTGCCGACATGGGTGGTGTGGACGAGACCGCCCCGCCCCAGACCCCGATCGACGCGCTGTTCGCGTACGCGGTGCGCCGCGGCGCCAGCGACCTGCATCTGAAGGTCCCGTCGCGGCCCGCCGTGCGGGTGGACGGCCGCCTGGAGCAGGTGCCCGAGCACCCGCCCCTGCGGCCCCCGGACATGGAGGCGTTCGCGGCCCACCTGTTCCGCGACGCGCCCGCCAAGGCGGCCGAGTTCGCGGAGTCGGGCGAGTCGGATCTCTCGTACACCGTGCGCGGCGTCGGCCGCTTCCGCATCAACGTCTTCCGCCAGCGCGGTTCGGTGAGCATCGTCGCCCGCGTGGTGCCGTTCCGCGTCTCCTCCCTGGAGGAGCTCACGCTGCCCCCCGCCGTGGGGCGCCTGGCCGAGGAGGAGCGCGGTATCGTGCTGGTCACCGGCACGACCGGCTCGGGCAAGAGCACCACGCTCGCGGCGATGATCGACCGGATCAACGCGCGCTCGCACAAGCACGTGGTGACGATCGAGGACCCGATCGAGATGCTGCACCGCGACCGGATGTCGCTCATCAACCAGCGCGAGGTGGGGCTGGACACGATGAGCTTCCGCGACGCCCTGCGGCGGGTGCTGCGGCAGGACCCGGACGTGATCATGATCGGCGAGATCCGCGACGAGATCACGATGGAGACGGCGCTCAACGCGGCCGAGACGGGGCACCTGGTGCTCTCCACCATGCACACGCTGAACGCCACCGAGACCGTGAACCGCGCGGTCGGGTTCTTCCCGCTGCACCAGCAGGCCCAGGTGCGCAACATGCTCGCCGCCACCCTGCGGGGGGTCGTGTCGCAGCGCCTGGTGCCTCGGGCCGACGGCAGCGGCCGTGTCGCCGCGGTGGAGGTGCTGGTGACGACGGGGCGGGCGCGGGACGCGATCTGCAACCCGGAGGAGACCGGGCGCCTCAGCGAGATCATCCGCGACGGCGACTACTACGGCATGCAGACCTTCGACCAGTCGCTGTTCGGGCTGGTCACCGAGGGCCTCGTCACCCTCGACGCGGCGGTCGCCGCGGCGACCAGCCCGCACGACTTCCGGCTCATGCTGGAGGCGGGGGCGGCCCGCCGCACGACCGCCCAGTACGCGGGTGGCGGCTGACGCCCCGGGGTGCTCGGCCGCCCGCGGGACCCGTGTTATCGTCGGCCGCGGTGAAGGCCGTCAGCACGATGGATCGCGCGGCTGCCGAGTGCCCGGTGGTCGCCACGGCCCGGATCGTCTCCGGGAAGTGGACGCTGGTCCTGCTCCGGGACCTCATGGAGGGCCCGCGCCGGTTCGGCGAGCTGGAGCGCTCGCTGCACGGCATCAGCCCGGGGACCCTCACCCAGCGCCTTCGCGCGCTGGAGCAGTGCGGCATCGTCCGGCGGTCGGGGCCGGGGGGCCGGGCCGACTACTCGCTCACCGACAAGGGCCGGCACCTCGTGCCGATCGTGGAGGCGATGCGCGAGTACGGCACGCGCTGGCTCGTGGACGAGGGCGCCACCTCGGAGGACTGCGCGCCGCCGTCCTAGCCCGGCCGCCGCGTGCGCAGCAGCCGCACGGGGAGGTACATCGTGTGCGGCACGTGGCGCGCCAGCGCCCCCGCCAGCTCCCGGAGGCCGTCGTCGCCCAGCAGCCGCCCCACCACCGAGCGGCCGTAGAGCCGCAGCGCGTGGGCCGGGGTGGGCAGCTCGGCCACCAGCTGGCCGTCGCGCTCCTCCACGGAGGCGAGGCCGGCGGCGCGGAAGGCGGCGGCCTCGGCGCGGCCGCGCGGGATGGTGGGACGCACCGCCAGGCCCGCGAGGGCGCCGCGGGCGTGTCGCGCCAGCACCGCGAGGGCGGCGCCGTGCAGGCGGGCGTCCGCGGGACGCAGCTGGTCCCAGTCCATGACGCTGGCCACCAGGCGCCCACCGGGGCGCAGCACCCGGTGCACCTCGCGCGCGAACGGGGCGAGGTCCTCGATCTGGTCCAGCACCAGCGAGGCCACGACGCAGTCGGCGCCCCGGTCCGGGACCATCGACAGCCGCTCCGCCACCCCCTCGATGTAGACCACGGGCAGGTCGATCGACGTCAGCGCCTGGGCGGCGGCGATGGCGGCGGGGGAGGGGTCGACCCCGACCACGATGCCCTCGTCGCCCACGGCCTCCGCCGCGGCGCGGCTCGCCCCGCCGGAGCCGCACCCCACGTCCACGACCCGCTCCCGGCGCACGAGCCCCGCCCACTGCACCAGGCTGCGGTACAGCTGCAGGCCGCCGTTGCCGGGCAGCGTCCCCAGCGTCTCCTCGGTGGCCGTGGGATCGAGGTCGGTGGCGGCGCGGAAGACCTGGCGCGCCAGGTCGCCGCGCAGGGGCTCCCCGGCCGCCAGACGCGCCCGCAGGGCGGCCATCCGCTCCTCGGGCGCCGGCTCCGGCGTGGCCGGCGTGCGCGTGCTCACGGCCGTGCCGCCCGGAGCCGCCTGCGGTGCCGGGCGTCAGCCACCCGTCACCCCTCGTCGTGCCCGGCCCGTCCGGCGTCGCTGCCCCCCCACCGCGTGGCACAGTACCCCGCCATGGGGGAGGCGTCCGCGTGAAGGTCCTCGTGGCCTGCGGGTGGCCCCGGCCCCTCGGCGCCGTGGTGCACGCCGGACGGCTCGCCGCCGCCCTGCGCGCCGCCGGCGTGGAGGTGCAGGCCACCGCGGCCCAGCCGGCCAGCGACGCGCCCGTGGAGGGCGGCATGCTGATCGTGCCGGTGGCCGAGCCCGTGCTGCCGGGCGACCTCGCCCGGGCGTCCGCCTCCGCGCAGGCGCTCGCCACCGCCGCCGCCACGACGCCCGCGCAGGTGGGGCACGCGGAGGACCCGGTGGCGGCCTCCGCCCTGCTCGACATGCGCGCGCGGGGCGAGCTGCGGGCGGTGGTCACCACCGTGCACCACATCGCCTCCCACGACCGGGGCGGCGTCGAGGACCTGCAGCGGCGGGCGGTGCAGGAGGCCGACGTCACCATCTGCGCGTCCCAGTGGTGGGCCGACCGCATCCGCGACGACTACGCCGTGGAGGCGGCGGTCGTGCCGCACGGCATCGAGCGCGAGAGGTTCGCGGGCTGCCCCCTCGACCGCCGCGCGGCCGGTGAGCGGTTCGGCTGGGGCCCCCGCCCCGCGGTGCTCGCGCTCGGCGGGGTGCAGCCGCGCAAGGGCAGCCGGGTGCTGCTGGAGGCCTTCGCCCGCGCCCGCCGCCGGATCGGGCCGGACGCGCTGCTGGTGGTGGGCGGACCCGCCGAGCACCACGAGTTCCACCGCGCATGGCGGGAGGACGCCGCGCGCCTGGGGCTGCGCCTCCACCGCGGTCCGGATCCCCCCGCGGACGCCGACGTGGCGGAGCTGGGCGCCGTCCCCGCGGCGCGCATGCCCGCGCTCTACCGGGCGTGCGACGTCCTGGCGAGCCCCTCCACCCGCGAGGGCTTCGGCCTCGTGGCGCTGGAGGCGGCCGCCTCCGGCCTGCCCTGCGTGCTGTCCGACCTGCCGGTCTTCCGCGAGCACTTCGCCGACGGGGTCAGCTGCCTCACCGTCCCGGCCGGCGACAGCGGGGCGCTCGCGCAGGCCCTCGTGCGCGCGGTGCACGACGGGCCGCTGCGGGCGCGCCTGATCGCCGGGGGCGCGGAGGTGGCGCGACGCTTCACGTGGGCCGCATGCGCCGGGGCGCACCTTCAGGTGTACCGGCGGGCGCTGGGCGCCCGGCAGGCGGCCTAGGCGGGCACCAGCTCCCGCGCCACCCGGGCGAGGCCCGCCACCTCGACCGGCTCCTCCTCCAGCTCCCGCACCTCGACCACGTGGTCGACGCCCGCGCCCTCCACCAGCAGGTCGCGCGCGCGGCGGTCGGCGGCGGCGAGCCGGCGGTCCTCCTCCAGCTGCGCCGCGGCGCGCGTCGCCAGGTCCCCCCCGTCGGCGGCGCCGGCGGCGGTCAGCAGCGCGGCGAGCGCCGGCACGTCCACCGGGCCGTCCGGGGGCGCCGGTCGCATGCGGTTGAGCACGACGGCCGCCAGCGGCAGCCCGTCCTCGCGCAGGCGCTCCGCCAGGGCGACGGCCTCCTGCACGGGCGCGTCCAGGGGCGCGGCCACCACCACGAACGCGGCCTCGTCGGACCGCAGCAGCTGCCGGACGCTCTCCGCCCGCTCCGAGAAGCCGCCGTACATGCCCTCGAAGTCGCGCAGGAAGTCGCCGATGTCGCGCAGCAGCTGCGCCCCGGTGAGCCGCTCCAGGACCGACAGCACGGTGGTGGTGCCGACGTGCAGCACCTTCCAGCCCAGCCGGCCCGGACCCTCCGACGGCCCGCGCATCAGCAGGCGCAGCCCCCGGCCCTCGATGAAGCGCGTGATCCGTTCCGGCGCCTCCAGGAAGTCGAGGGCGTTCTGGGCCGGCGGCGTGTCGAGCACGATGCGGTCGAAGCGGCCGTCCTCCGTGAGCTCGTTCAGGCGCTCGACGGCCATGTACTCCTGTGAGCCCGCCACCGCGCCCGACAGGTGCTGGTAGATCCGGTTGGCGTAGATCCGCTCGGCGGCCTCGGGGTCCGGCGCGTGCCGTGCCACCAGGCGGTCGAACGTCGCCTTGGCGTCCAGCTGCAGCGCCCACAGCTCGCCGGGCCCCGCGGCCTCGTCGGCGATGCGGTGCGGCTCGTCGCCCAGGTCCTCCAGGCCGAGCGCCGAGGCGAGGCGCCGCGCCGGGTCGATGGTGACGACCACCACGCGGTGGCCCCGCTGCGCCAGTGCCAGGCCCAGGGCGGCCGACACCGTCGTCTTGCCGACCCCGCCGGCCCCCGCGCACACCACCACGCGCCGGTCCTGCAGCGCGGCGTCGATCACGTCTCCACCACCGGCTCGGGCGGCGCCGGGCGCCGTGCCGTCGCCCGGCCGCCGTTCGCGGTCGTCACGGCACCGCCCCCGGCGGGAGCCAGGTCCTCGTGCGCCTCCAGGGCGTCCGCCAGCGTGCCGAGGTGCGCCAGGTCGAGCGTCTCGCCGCGCAGGGCCGGCAGCGGGATCGGGGCGAGGCCGGTGCCGGCCGCGAGGCGGTCGGCGTGCACGGCCTCGGCGGCCGCCCGGGCGAGCGCCGCCAGCGCGGCACGGGCGGCGGCCCCGGCCGTCCCGGGGGCGCCGGCCGCGGCGCGCAGCGGCGCGGTGTCGTCCGCCAGGAACCGCTGCGGGGCGACGCCGTTGAGCACGGCGGCGGCCACGGGGAAGCCGTCGCCGCGGAGGGTCGCGACCGCCTCCACGGCCTCCGTCACCGGCAGGTCCTCCGGGCGGGCCACCACGACCACCCCGGTGGCGGCCGGGTGCGTCACCACCTCGTGGATCCGCGCCGCCTGGTCGTGGATGGGGCCCTGCCCGGCCATCTCGCTCACCCGCGCGGCGATCTGCAGCAGGGCGATCCCGTGCCCCGTGGCGGGGCAGTCGACGACGATGCGCTCCCACACGGGCCGCCCGTCGCGGAGCTCCACCGCCAGGTCCCAGATCTTCCCCAGGGTGACCATCTCCGACAGCCCGGGGGCGGCCGTCGCGAAGTTGTGGAACGCCCGGCTGCGGGTGAGCAGGTCGACGAGCGGACGCACCTTGAGCTGCCCCGCGAGGTACTCCTCGGTGGCGCGCTCCACATCGATGGAGCGCGCGGAGAGGCCCGGCGCCAGATCCACGGTGCGGTCGTCGGCCACCTCACCCGCCTGGAACAGCGACGACAGCCGGTGCTGCCCGCCCACCTCGACCAGCAGGGTGCGCAGGCCGCGGCGCGACCACAGCAGGCCGAGGGACGCGGCGACCGTGCTCTTGCCGACGCCGCCCTTGCCCAGCACGAACACGAGCCGGCGGGCCCCGAGGGGCGGGGCGGCCGCCTCAGCCGGCATCGGCGGCCTCCGCATCGGCCAGCCGGACGGCGATGATGGGCTCGAGCTCGGTGATGCCGGCCTCCCGCGCCAGGGCGAGCGCCTCGTGGTAGCGCGCGAGGGCGCGCTCCCGGCCGCTGGCGTCGCGGTTCTTCAGGATGTTGTCCCCCGACAGGAGCAGGCGGCGCACCCGCCCCCGCACCTCGTCCGTGTCGCTCATCGCGTCCCCGGTGCCGCCCCGTGCCCGGCGCCGAGAGTAGCCCAAACCTCGCCCGGCCCCGCGGGGGCCAGCAGCGGGGCGACGGCGGCGACCACCGCCTCGGGGGTGAGGCCGGAGGCCGCGGGGCGGCCGTCGGCCCCCCGCAGCAGCAGCCGCGGCGTGCTCTGGGCGAGCCCCTCGAAGTGCCACCGGCCGGCCCGCGTCTCGGCCGCCTGGAGGGCCGGCAGGGCGGGCGCCAGGTCCGCCCGCGGCGGCAGGGGCCGCGCCGAGAAGGCCACCCACGTCTCGTAGCGCTGGACGAGCACGATGACGCCGTCGTCCGTGCACGCGAGCACACGGCTCATCGCCGTGCGCGGGTACACCGCCTGGGGCCGCAGTGGGCGCGGCGCCCGCACCACGGCCAGGTCGAGGGCCGGGTCCTCGTCGATGCGCACGTCGCCCGCGTCCACCAGCGCCGCGTCGGCCGCGATCGCCTCCCACGCGGGCCCCCACATGCCGCGGAACCGCTCCGGGTCGTCCAGCACCCGCCCCACCCGCGGCAGCACGGCCTCGTGGAGGGCGCCGGCCGGGTCGCGCGTGGCCCCGGGCGCGAGCGCCGCGCGCACGGCCGCGAGGGGGCTGGTGCCGCGCTCGGCCAGCGCCGCGAGGGCCAGCGCCGCCTGCAGCGCCCGGGGGTCCCGCCAGGTCCCGAAGTCCCCCGCCTCCCCCGCCTCGCGGGCCAGGCGGCGCGCCGGCGCGTCCTCGGCGGGGCGGGTGAGCAGCATCCAGGCGGCGATGACGCCGTCCACGTCGTAGTGGTTGTCGCTCACCACGTGCACCGGCGGCCCGCCCGGCCGGGCCCGCAGGTAGCGGTCCACGATCCCTGCCGCCGTCACGTCCGCGAGCGCCCGCGGCGTGGCGCAGCCCGGCCAGTGCGAGAGCTCCAGCACGGGCTGGCCGGGCGAGGCCCCGTCCACCACGACGTGCGGCGCGCCGTCCAGGGCGTCGTGCGCCACCCAGCGCGCGTCCTCGGCGACGCGCGGCAGCATCGGCGGCAGGGGTGCCGCGTGCGCCTCGGCCAGCGGCAGGGGGCGCCGGGGGGCGTCGGGCATCCACCGAGTGTAGGGGGGCGCCGCCGGCGGCCGGCCGAGGGGGGCGCCCGCGCGGCGTGCGATACTCGCCGCCGTGCCGACCGACGCCGCACGCCCGTGAACTGGCTCTGGGACCACGCGGTCCTCCTCGCCTTCCTGGTCGCGCTGGTCGTCGTCCTGGTCGCGCTGGCCGTGCTGCTGCTCCGCGGGCTTCGCCTCTACCGCACCGTCCGGCGGGCCGCCGGCGCCGTCTCGGAGGGCGCGCGGGCGCTGTCGGACGACGTGCAGCGGGTGGCCGACGCCGCCCAGGGCATCCCCGAGCGCCAGGCCGAGATCGCGGCGGCGGTGGAGGACCTGCAGCACCGCGCCGCCGCGCTCGGGGTGCTCACGCGGCACGCGCTCGCCGCCCAGCGCATCCTGCTGGGTCCCCTCCGGTACATGGGGCGGTGACGGCGCCGGCCGCCATCGTCGACGTCGGCTCCAACTCGGTCCGGCTCCTCCTGTTCGGCGGCCTCGACGCCGACGGCCCCACCGGCCCGCGCGTCACCACCGTCACCGCCCTGCGCCGCGGCGCGGGTCCGGACGGCGACCTGGCCGAGGACGCGCTCGCCCGGCTGGACGCATGCCTGGAGGACTACGCGCGGCGCATGGCCGCGGCGCGCGTCCGGAGTGGCATGGCGCTGGGTACGAGCGCGGTCCGCGACGCACCCAACCGGATGCGGGTTGCCCAGTTGGTGCGCCGCCGCCTGGGGCTGCCGCTGACGGTGCTGACGGGCGCCCAGGAGGCCGGGCTCGCCTTCGCCGGCGCGCGGGTCGCGGTGCCCGGGGACGGCCCGATCACGGTGCTCGACGTGGGTGGCGCCAGCACGGAGCTGGTGCGGGCCGCGGCCGGCACGGCCCCCGCCGCGGTGAGCCTGCAGCTGGGCGGGGTGCGCACCACCGAGGCGCACCTGCACTCCGACCCGCCCGCGGCCGCCGAGCTGGCGGCGGTGCGCGCCGAGGCCCGCCGCGAGGTCCTGCGGGCGCTCGAGGAGATCGGCCGCGCCGGGGGCGCCGAGCCGCTCATCGGCGTCGCGGGCACCGTCACCACGCTCGCCGCGGTCGACGCCGGTCGTTACGACCCGCGCGTGGTGCACGGACGGGTGCTCACCCGCGACACGGTGGCCGCCCTGTTCGCCCGGCTCGCCGCGCTCCCGCTGGAGCGGCGCCGTCGCGTGCCCGGCCTGGAGCCGGCCCGCGCACCGGTCATCGTCACCGGCGCGGCGATCGTGCTGGAGGTCATGCACGCCGCGGCGGCGCCCGACCTGACCGTCAGCGAGCGCGACCTGCTGGACGGCGCCGCCCTCGCCGCCGACCGGCTGGCCGCGCCCGTCGACCGCGGCGAGCCACCCGTCCTGCTCCAGGCGGACCTGGCGGGTCCCGTCCACGACGGCTGACCCGACGGCGGCCCCGGCCGCCCGCCGATCGCCGAATCGGGCGTTCGTATGACGCCGCTCCTCGCCTAGACTTCGTGTCATGAGTGACGCGACGGCCACGGCCGGGGGCGCGGACGCCGGCCTCGAGCAGTCACGGGCATCGACGGGCTGGTCGACGCCCTGCGCGGCATCAGCGACGCCCGCGACCAGCGCACGCTGATCTTCGCCAAGGGCGAGAACACCCGGCACCTGCGCCACGCGCAGGTCCTCAACCGCTGGCCCGTGCTCACCGAGGGCTGGGCGCAGCGGGTGGAGCACCGGCGGGTCACGTCCGTCGACCGGACCCCAGGCGCCGCCAGCTTCGGGCGCTGACCGCCCGGCGCGAGGGGGTGCGGCCGGCGGCGGCCCTGCCGGCGGTCTGGCTGGGCGGCGCCGCGGAGGCGACGCTGCGGTACGCGCTGCTCGCCCTGGGGCCCGCCGCGCCCCGCTCCTGGCCCTTGGGCCACGCCGGCCGCGAACCTGGCCGGGTGCCTGCTGCTCGGGGCCCTGCTCGCCGTGCCCCCGGGCAGGTGGCGACGGCCCGTGCTGGGCGCGGGGCTGTGCGGGGCCCTCACCACCTTCTCCGCACCGCCCGTCGAGGCGATCGAACTCGCCCATGACGGCAACGCCGGCACCGCCGCCGCGTACCTCGCGCTGACCGTCGCGGCGGGGCTCGCCCTCGTGGCCGCCGGCGCCCGGCTCGTGCCGGGCGCCCTGCGCCGGCCGGCGACGGGGTGAGCGCCGCGGTCTGGGCCGGCGTGGCCGTGCTGGGCACGGGGGCGGTCGCCCGGGTGCCGCCCGCCGGGGCGGTCGGACGCCGAACGGGCCGCCCGCACCTCGGCACCCTCGCCGTCAACCCGCTCGCGGCCCTGGTGGCCGGTGCCCTGGCGGGGCTCGCGCTCGACGGGGCCGACCGGGCCCTGCTCGCGGCGGGGGCCCTCGGCGCCTTCGGCACCTTCTCGACGTGGATGGCCGAGGCCCGGGCCCTCGCCGTCGCGGGCCGACCGGCGGCGGCGTACGGCCTGATCGCGGTGGCACTGGCCGGCGGGCTGGGGGCGGCCGCTCTCGGGTGAACGGCGGTCGCCGTCCTGTCGCCCGCTCATGCCCTTGACAGCCGCCGCCCGGCCTTCAGGCTGTGGCCCCGGCCGGAGTGGCGGAACGGCAGACGCAGGGGACTTAAACTCCCCCGCCCCTGGGCATGTGGGTTCGAATCCCACCTCCGGCATCGGGCCGCGCGGCGTGCCCCCCGTTCCTCCACCGCCCTCCCATCCGTGACCGCGCCGCCCCCGCCACCCCGCACCCGCGCCGCCCGCGGGGCCGCGGACCGGGCCCCCCGGTGAGCCTCCGCGCCCTCACGGTGCGCGGGCCCTTCCGCGGCCCGACCGGATACGAGCACCACGTGCGGGAGTTCGTGCGGCGGCTCCACGCGCTGGGCGTGGCCATCGAACTCGTGGACCTGCCGGAGTGGGGGCCGTGACGCTGCCCCCGCACATGCGCGATCCCTGGTTCGAGTCGCTGCGGCGGCCGCTGGGCGCGCGGACCGTCCTGCAGTTCTGCATGCCGCATCAGGTGGTGCCCGCGCACGGGCGCGTGAACGTGAACTACACGATGTTCGAGGCGAGCCGCATCCCGGACGCGTGGGCGCAGGCGCACCGCCGCGTCGACCGGATCGTCGTGCCCACGCCGTCCTCGCGCGACGCGTGGGTGGCGAGCGGGGTGCCCGCCGACCTCGTCCGGCTGTGCCCGCTCGGGGTGGACGCGGACCTCTTCGCCCGCCCGGTGGTGCCGCTGCCGCTGGTCACCGACGACGGCCGGCCGGTGGCCGCCCACCGCGTGCGCCTCCTGAACATCTCGGAGCTGGTGCCCCGCAAGAACCTGGCCGGCCTGCTCCGCGTCTGGCTGCGCACGACCTCCCGGGGGGACGACGCGGTGCTCGTCCTGAAGATCGGCGCGTACCAGCCCGGGGTGCGCGAGGTGTTCGGCCGGCGCGTGCGCGACCTGGAGGCGCAGACCGGGCGGACCTTCGCCGCGGCCGCCCCGGTCGTCGTGGTCGACGAGGTGTTCCGCGACGAGGACATGCCGCGGCTCTACGCGGCGGCCTCCCACTACGTCAGCCTCTCCCGGGGCGAGGGCTGGGACCAGACGATGGTGGAGGCGGCGGCGTCGGGGCTGCGTCTCATCGCCCCGGCGCACAGCGCCTACACCGCCTACCTCGACGCCTCCGTCGCCGCGCTGGTGCCCAGCCGGCCCGTGCCCGCCGTGTTCGCGCCCGAGGACGGCGACGGCGTGCTGTTCGAGGGCGCGTCGTGGTGGGAGCCCGACGAGGACGCCGCCGCCCGGCTCATCCGCGCGGCCATCGAGGGCCGGGACGGCGGCCCGGGCCCGGCCCGCGACCGCGTGCGCACCGAGCTCACGTGGGAGCGGGCGGCGCGCCGGCTGCTCGGGATCCTGACGGAGGAGGAGGAGGAGGCGGCGGAGGCGCGGCGGCGACGACCCGTGCCATCGCCGCGGGGGAGTGACGGGCGCTGACCAGGTGCAGGGCGGCCTCGGCGAGGCGCGCCCCGAGCCCGGCGTCGGCCATCAGCGCGCGGCAGGCGGCGGCGAACTCCTCGGGCCTGTCGCCCAGCAGCAGGTGCTCGCCGGACCGGGCGCGGATGCCCTCGGCGCCCACGGTCGTGCTCACCACCGGGCGCCGGTGCGCGAAGGCCTCCAGCACCTTGATGCGCGTGCCGCCGCCGGCGCGGATGGGCACGACCACCGCGTGGCTGTCCCGGTACAGGGGGGCGACGTCCGGGACCGCGCCCACCAGCGTCACGCCGGGGAGCGCGGCCAGCGCCTGCACGGCCGGCGGCGCGCCGGCGCCGACGACCAGCAGCCGCACCGGCGCCGGCCCCCGGTCGCGCAGCAGCGGCAGCACGCGTGCGCAGAACCACAGGAGCCCGTCCGCGTTGGGGTGGTAGCCCAGGGTGCCGACGAACAGCAGCGTGAACGGTTCCCGGCGGGGCGGGGGCGTGGCGCCGGGGACGGCGGCCACGGCGTTGGGCAGCACGCGCACCTCCGCGGCGCCCCGTCCGAGCAGCCGCATCCGGTCCGGCTCGGAGCACACGTAGACGCGGTCGAGGTCGCGCAGCGCCTCCGCCTCGCGGGCCTCGGCGCCGTCCGCGGCGGCCTCCTCCTCCGCGGCGGCGCCGGGGTCACCCTCCGCGCGGTGCAGTGCGGCGATGCGCCGCCGGCTGAGCGACTCCACGTCGTCGAGGTCGAGGTGGGCCCGCGGGCGGGGCGAGCGCTCCAGGTACGGGCGGGCGTAGGGCAGCATCGCCAGGCGGAACACGTGCACGACGTCGAACGGCACGTCCCGGAAGGCCCGCGCCGCCTCCGCCGCGAGCACCGCGGCGGCGGCGGGCCCGCCTCCGGCCAGGAGCGCGCGCAGCACGACGGCGGGTCCCAGACGCCCCGCACCGGCCGGCACCACGGCCACGCGGCGGCACAGGCGCGCGATGTCCGGCGGCACCGGCGCGTCGTAGGGGGCGTACAGCCGCACCACGAGCAGCGACACCGCATGGGTCTCGGCGAGCGCCCGCAGCACGGCCGCGCCGCGCATGGCCAGCCCGTTGCCGGTGGGCATGGGCACCACCGGGCTCACGTAGAGCAGTTCGGGTCTGCGGCCCGTCACCCGTCCGCCCCGCCCGGCGACCCCGCGTCCGCCCGGGGGCGGCCGCGGTGCCCGCGCACCGCCCATCGGGGGCGCAGCATCTCGCCGCATCCGGGGCCGGAGGGGGGGAGGGGGGCGAGGGCGGCCACCGCGGGCGGGCACTCCTCGGTGCGGATGACCTCCACCGTGGCGACCCTACCCGCGTGCGCGCCGTGGTCCCTCACCGCACCGGCGTGGGCGTCCCCGCCCAGGACCTCGGGATGAGACGTCCGGGCCCCCCGCCATAGTTCGTGCCGATCGTCGCAACCGCGTCTACGGAGGCCGTCGTGTCCGAGTCCGCGTCCGGGGTCCGGTCCCCCCTCGGCATCGTCCGGGGCTGGCGATCACGATCCGAGGCTTCGGGGACGCCGTCGTGGGACGACGTGCCCCAGGGCCCGGTGCCCGCCTCGGTGATCCGCTACTTCGAGGAGGCCGTGGCGCGCGAGGAGGCGCGGGCGGCGGCGCGGGCGGCGGCCTACGGGACGGAGGTCTCCGCGTAGCGGAGGGCGGGGGACGGCGCGGGGCGGCCCGGCGCCGCCCGCGGGCGCGCCCGGTGCGGCGTGCGCACCCGCATGCCGATGCAGGGTGCATATAGTTCCCACGCCCGACACCGCCTTGGAGGGATGCGCCATGGTGGCCCAGCACGAGGACGTGCCCGCGTTCGAGATCCTGCGCGAGCAGACGGATGCGTTCGTGCGCGTGCGGGTCCGCGGCGAGCTCGACATCAGCAACGCGTTCGAGCTGACGCGGGCCGTGGTGGGCGCGGGCATGGAGCACGCCGACCGGCCGGTCGCGCTCGACCTGTCCGAGGTCGTGTACCTCGACTCCACCGGCGTCCGCGCACTGATCGACGCCCGTGCCGCGCTGGAGCAGGAGATCATCCTCGTGCGGCCGTCGGCGCCCGTGCGCCGCGTGCTCGAGCTGACCCGCCTGCTCGAGACCTTCGCCGTGCGGGACGACGGCGAGCAGGGCCCCCGGTGAACGGGAACCCCCCGTTCCCGTTTCGCCGTACGCGCCGGGAGGAACCGGTCCCCCAGTGACCGCCGCCCGCATCATCTCGACGGCCGACCCGCTGCTCGCCCGTGAGGCGGCCGCGCCGGTCGACGTCGTGCTCCCCGCCGACGTCGCGGCGCCGGGGCGCGCGCGCCTGCTGGTACGCGAGGTGGACGGCTGCTGCCTTCCCCCGCACCGCATGACCGACGTGCTCGTCGCGGTCAGCGAGGCGGTCACGAACGTGGTGCTGCACGCCTACCCGGACGGGCGCGCCGGCTCCCTCCGCCTCAAGGCCTGGCCACGCGACAACGCCCTCGCGGTGCTGGTGATGGACGAGGGCCGGGGCTTCGACCCGGGCAACATCGTGCGGGGCGAGCGCACCGGACTCGGCATCGGGGTCGACCTCATGCGCAGGCTGGCGAGCGAGATGAGCATCGTCAGCCGACCGGGCGCCGGCGCCGCGGTGCTGCTGGTGTTCCGCCCCTAGGGCGAGGCCGCCGGCCGCTCCGCGGTCAGCCGCCGCCGGCGTGGCGCGCGAGCGTCCGGCCCACGGCCGCGGCCCGGGCGTCCTCGACCTGGTCCGCCGACGACACCGAGACGCCGAGGTCGCGGATCAGGCCGTCCTGCAGGCCGTAGATCCAGCCGTGCACCTCGACGCCGCGCCCCTCGCGCCAGGCGTCCTCCATCACCGTCGTGCGCGCCACGTTGACCACCTGCTGGACGACGTTGAGCTCGCACAGCGCGTCCAGGCGGCGCTCCCCGGGCAGCGCCGCGAGGGCGGGCGCGTTGGTGCGGTGCACGTCCTGGACGTGCCGCAGCCAGTTGTCGATGAGCCCGTTGGAGCCGCCCTCCGCGGCCGCGCGGACGCCGCCGCACCCGTAGTGCCCGCAGACCATGACGTCGGTGACCCCCAGCACGTGCACCGCGTACTGCAGCACGCTCAGGCAGTTCAGGTCGGTGTGCACCACCACGTTGGCGACGTTGCGGTGCACGAACAGCTCGCCGGGCAGGAGCCCGACGATCTCGTTGGCCGGCACCCGTGAGTCGGCGCAGCCGATCCACAGGTAGGCGGGGGACTGCACCTCCGCCAGGCGGCGGAAGAAGCCCGGTGTGCGGGCCTCGACGGCGTCGGCCCAGGCGCGGTTGCGCGCGAAGAGGTCGTGGAGGTCGGACGTGGCGCACACCGTACCCGGTCGGGCGGGACGGAGGCGCCCCATCCGCCTCCCGGCGTGTGGCAGGGTGGCCCGATGGCCCGCGTCGTGCCCATGCCGCCGGCCTCGGCACCCCCGCCACGCGCGCGCCGGGTGATCGAGCCGGTCCAGGAGTTCCTGCGCACCGAGAGCGCCGGGGGCATCCTGCTCGCCCTCGCCGCGGCGACCGCCCTGCTGTGGGCGAATCTGGCGAGCGACTCCTACCTGTCGCTGTGGGGCCGCGAGATCGGGATCTCCGTCGGCGACTGGAGCGCGGGCACCACGCTCCAGAAGTTCGCCAAGGACGGCCTGATGGCCGTGTTCTTCCTGGTGGTGGGCCTGGAGATCAAGCGCGAGCTCACCGTGGGCGAGCTGGCCGACCGGCGCCTGGCGCGGGTGCCGTTCCTGGCCGCCCTCGGCGGCATGGCGCTGCCGGCGCTGCTGTTCGCGGCGCTCAACGCCGGCGGCGAGGGGGCCGCGGGCTGGGGGATCCCGATGGCAACCGACATCGCCTTCGCGGTGGGGGTCCTGAGCCTGCTGTCCCGCCGCGTGCCGGCGAGCCTCGCGGCCTTCCTGCTGGCGATCGCCGTGATCGACGACATCGGCGCGATCCTGGTGATCGCCGTCTTCTACAGCTCCGGGCTGTCGGTGGCGTGGCTGCTGACCGCGGCCGCGGTGGTGCTGGCGTTCCGGCTGATGTTCGTCTGGGAGGTGCGCCTGGTGGTGCCCTACGTCGTGCTCGCCGTGGCGGCGTGGGCGGCCCTCGCGCAGTCGGGGGTGAGCCCCACCCTGTCGGGCGTGGTGCTGGGGCTGCTGGTGCCCGTGCGGCCGCTGGGGGACCCGCGCGCCGCGGCCCGGGAGGCGGGGGAGCTCGCGCGCGAGCTCGAGCGGGCGGACTGCTCGCACGGGCGCGCGCTCTGGGGCTGGCGGCGCATGGACGACCTCGGCCGGCAGGCGGTGCCGCTGGACGAGCGCCTGGAGCGGCTGCTGCATCCCTGGTCGGCCTTCGTGGTGCTCCCCCTGTTCGCGCTCGCCTACGCGGGCGTCCCCGTGACGGGCGAGGCGCTGGCCGACGCCGTGTCGAGCCCGGTGGCCCTCGGGGTGGCCCTCGGCCTGGTGCTGGGCAAGATCGGCGGCATCACCGCCGGGGTCTGGCTGGCCGTGCGGCTCGGCCTGGGGGTGCTGCCGGCGGGCGTCCGCTGGGCGCACGTGGTGGGCGTCGCCTGCCTGTGCGGCATCGGCTTCACGGTGTCGGTGTTCGTGGCGAGCCTGGCCTACGCCGATCCCGCCCTGGTGGACCAGGCGCGCATCGGCATCCTGGCGGCGTCCCTTGCGGCGGGGGTGCTGGGGGCCGCGGTGCTGATGGCCGTGAGCCGCCGGGGGGCGGACCCGCCGGGCGCCCCCGGACCCGCCGCGCGCGAGCCGGCCGCGGCGCGTCCGCCGGCCTAGAGCCCCTCGCGCTGGCGCTCGCGCTGGATCATGTAGCCCTGCACCCGCTGCACCAGCCCCCGGGGGTTGCCCACCCCGACGAAGCTGAAGTCCGAGTCGGCCACGTTCGTCCCCGCCGTGTCGAAGTCGACGTCGCCGATGTTGAGCGTCCGCTCCAGGAACGACTGCGTCGTGTTGACGTTCTGCACGCGGTCGATGTCGGTGGAGTGCTCGCTGCGCGACAGCAGGCCGCGGCGGATGTGGATGCGCTCGGTGGTCACCGTGTACCGGACGGCGATGCGCCGGATGGCGTCGCGGATCAGCACCAGCAGCAGCAGGACCACCGAGATCAGCCACCACTGGTACAGGGGCAGGCCCGTCTCGCCGTCGAGGCCGGCGATGACGCTGGCGGCGACGCCCGGGACGAGCGCCAGGGTGCCCCAGCGCAGGAAGTAGCCCACGCTCGACAGGGGCGAGGGGCGTCCCTGGTAGAGCAGCTGCTCGCCCGGATGAAGATCCATGCCGCCTCCTGTGCGTGCGGTCGCCGGATCCTGCGTCCGGCGCGGCCCATGCTAACCGCCGCATCGGCACCCCCCGCCACGGCATGACCCGCGCGCCCGGGGATCACCGGGCGCGCTCCGGTCGGCGATCCGAGGCCGTCTCCGCCGGACGGTCCCCCTTCCGGGGGAGGCGGCGGCGATGGGGCGCGACCGAAGGGGGGTCAGGCCGCGCCACGCGGCGCCGAGGAGGCGGTCCCCCCGCCCGCCCCGGCGGCAGCCCCCACCCCACGGAGACCCGATGGCCCCCGAGCGCACCCACACCGACCGCCTGCCCCTCGCGGCGGGCACCCTCGGCGCCGAGCGTCCCCCCGCGTCGCCCCCGCGCCGGCGGAGCCGCGCGAAGCCGCGTCCGCCCCGCCCCCGCGCGGTGGTGCTGGCGGAGCTGAAGGGCCTCGGAGGCCTCGTGCTGGAGCAGGCGCTGCTCGACGCCGACGCGCAGCCGCTCGAGAGCCTGCTGGAGTGGTCGAACCGGATCGCCGGCGAGCTGGCCGTGGAGGGTGTGGGCAGCCCCGCCACCTACCGGGAGCTGCTGCGCGCCATCGTCGGCATCAGCCGCCGCGCCGAGGCCCAGGGCCTGGACGGCGGGACCGCCGCGGCCTGACGCCGTCCCCCGGGCGCCCGCGCCCGGTGCCGCCCCGGCGCCGGGCGCGTCCTCAGCTCTGGCGGTCGTAGACCAGGTCGGTGAGGTCCTCGAGGTCGCCCACCGGCCCGGGGACCCGCGCCAGCAGGGCACGGGCGCGTGCATGGGTCTCGCGCGCCAGCGCCTGCGCCCGGTCCATGCCGTGCACGCTGACGTAGGTGGCCTTGCCCAGGCGCGCGTCCGCACCCACCGCCTTGCCCAGCATCGCCTCGACGCCCGCCACGTCCAGGATGTCGTCGACGATCTGGAACAGCAGCCCGAGCTCGCGGGCGTAGCCGCGGTACGCGGCCTCCACGGCCGGTGCCGGGGGCGCCAGCACCAGGGCGCAGTGCACGGAGGCGGCGATCAGGCGACCCGTCTTCAGGGCGTGAACCCGCCGCAGCGCGTCCGGCGAGGCGTGCCCGACGTCGCGCAGGTCCAGGAACTGGCCGCCCACCATGCCGCCCACGCCGGTCGCCCACGCCAGCTCGCGCAGGATCCCGACGCGCACCTCCGCGCCGCCGCCCTGGCCCTCGCACACCAGCCGCACGGCCTCGGCGAAGAGCGCGTCGCCGGCGAGGATCGCGGTGTCCTCGCCGAAGACCCTGTGGCAGGTGGGCTGCCCCCGCCGCAGGTCGTCGTCGTCCATCGCGGGCAGGTCGTCGTGGATGAGCGAGTAGGTGTGGATGAGCTCGATGGCGGACGCCGCCGGCAGCAGGCGCACCGGGTCCTCGCCCAGCGCCGCCGCGGTGGCCAGGGCCAGCACCGGCCGGAAGCGCTTGCCGCCCGCCAGCAGCGAGTACCGCATCGCGGCCACGAGCCCGTCGGTGCCGTCGGCCTCCCGCCGTTCGTCCGGGTCGGCGGGCAGGAAGTCGAGCCCGGCGAGGTGGTCCTCGACGAGCGCGCGGAGGTGGTCGGGGTAGGGCGTGTCGGGTCCTCGCGGGGTCCGGGGGCTCGGCGGAGATCGTAGGGGCACGGGCCCCGGGCGGTGGCGGCGTCCGGCCCGGCGGCGCTGGTACGGTCGCCGCGCGTGCGCGCCCTCATGCTCCACGGACCGGGGGACCTGCGGCTCGAGGAGGTGCCGGCGCCGCGCCCCGGCCCCGGGGAGGTGGTGCTGCGCGTCGACCGCGCGCTCACCTGCGCGACGGACGCCAAGATGCTGCGCCGCGGGTCGCACCCGGCCCTGCCGCCACCGCCCGCCCCCTTCGGGCACGAGGCCGCCGGCACCGTCGCCGCCGTCGGGGCGGGCGTCCGTGGCGTGCGCGAGGGCGACGCCGTGGTGGTCGCCAACTCGGCCCCCTGCGACCGGTGCCGCCCGTGCCGCCGGGGGCGGCCGGGCCTGTGCGCGCGGCTCACCTACCTGTCGGGTGCCCACGCCGAGATGCTCCGCGTGCCGGCGCCGATCGTGCGGCGCAACACCGTCCCGCTGCCGCCCGGGCTCGACCCCGCCCTCGCGGCGATGACCGAACCCGTGGCGTGCGCGCTGCGCGGTGCGGAGCGCCTGCACACGCGGCCGGACGACCGCGTGCTGGTGCTCGGCGCCGGCATCCAGGGTCTGGTGATCACCGCGGCCCTGGCCCGCCGGGGCTGCCGGGTGGTGGCCTGCGACCCCCACCCGGAGCGCCGGGAGCTGGCGCGCGCCTTCGGGGCGGACGCGGCGCTCGACGCGCCCCGTGATCCCGCGCGCCTGGCGGCCGTGCGCGAGGCCCTCGGTGGCGGCGCGGACGTGTCGGTCGCCGCGCACGCGGGGGCGGCCACCATCCGGCAGGCGTTCGACCTGACCGCCCGGGGCGGGGAGATGGCGGTGCACGGCGGACCGGACCCGGGCGTCCGGCTCGACCTCCCGGCCGCCCGCCTGCACTACGACGAGATCACCGTGCAGGCGTCGTACCACCACACGCCCGCCACCGTCCGGGGCGCACTGGCCCTGATCGCCGAGGGGTCGCTCCCGCTGGCGCGCCTGCTGGGACCGGAGATCGACCTGGAGGAGGTGCCGGAGGTGCTGCGCGCGGGCGGGCCCAAGCGCCCCGTGCGGCCCGTCTAGGCCGCGGGGGCGCCCGGCCCGGCGCGCGTCAGTCGTTCAGGAGCTGCCGCAGGCGGTCGAGCTGCTGGCTCTGCTCGCGCAGCTGCTCCAGCTCGCGCTGCTGGGCGCGCACCACGTCCGACAGGTCCTCGAGCGCCGACGTGACGCGTCCGAGGGCCGCCTCGAGGTCGCCGCCGTCGCCGCCGGACGACGCGCGGCGCCGTCCCCGCCCGCCCCGCTGCTGCAGGCTCGCGCCCCGCTGCCGGGCGACCCGGTAGTAGTTGGCGGCCACCGTGCCCGCCCGCCGGCCGGTCTGCTCGGACAGGCGCTGGAACGCCTCCGTGCGCGTGATGCCCTCGTCCGATACGAGTTTCTCGACCTGCTCGAATATCTCGGCGCCGATACGCCCGCGCCCGCCGCCCTCGTCCTCAGCCACCGTCGTCTCCTGTGTGTGATGCGGGTGTTCACCCGACGTCCACGCACAGTTATGTACCAATGGCGTGCACTGCACAAGTGCGGGTGTGCAACACCCGCACTCATGTGGCTAGCGGGCGTCGCCTCCGTCGCCCGCCCGCGCACCGAACAGCGCCATCGTGGCGGTGAAGCCGTGCATGAAGGTGCGGCCCCCCACCGGTCCGATCTCGCCGTTGCAGAACAGGCCGGCGGCCGGTGCGTTACCGAACTCCTCACCCAGCACCGATGCGTCATGGTCGGGCCCGGGGAACATATGGGTGCCGCGCCCGTTGCACGTGAACACGAGCGCGCCCGCCGGGGGCGCCGCCAGGCGCGCCCGCGCGCCGCGCAGCGTCTCGCGTAGGTCGTCGTCGGCGGAGGCGGCGTCGCGCACGTGCAGCCGCATCGTCTGGCCCACGCGCACGCGCTCGCCCACCACGAGCGCCCCGCTCTCGCGGTCGCCCCCGAGGATGCCCCGCACCAGGAAGTCGCCCCGCTCGTACTCCGGGCGGTTCTCGTCGATCACCAGGCCGGCGAGCAGGCCGTTCAGGGCCAGGCGCCGGTCGGCCGGCTCGAGGCCGCCGATGACCTCCTCGAGCTTCGCGATGGCCGGGCGTCCGGCCAGCTCGTACACCAGCCCGCCCTCCTCGGCGTCCGTCACCACCATCTCGGGGCCGATCGGGGCGCAGCCCTGCGACACCGCGATCACGAGGTCGGCGTCGCCGATCGTGACGCCAACGGCGCCGCCGTCGAACCACTCGCGGTCGAGGAACAGCACGTGCTGGCCCGGGGCGCGGCCGCCCGAGGCCAGGCCGCCCACCACCGGCGGGTGCCACGCGCCCGCCTCCACGGCGGCCAGCAGCTGGTCGGCGGGGAAGCTGAAGGGGTCGGCGAGCAGGATGACGGCGTCGTCCGCGGCCGGGGCCGCGCCGGCCGCCACCGCGTCGTCCGGACCGGGCAGGGAGGGCCAGCCGGGGAAGGTCACCTCGCCGGTCTCGTCCGCCTCCGCCGTGACCCGGACCGGGGTGATCCGGGCGCCGGGCAGGCGCGCGGCCCAGACCACCAGCGCGGGGTCGCCCTCGATCTCGCGCCCGGTGCCGATGACCGCCTCCCCCGTGCAGCCCACCAGCCGGCCGGGGTGCAGCACGTCGTGGACGGCGTCCAGCAGCAGGGCGGGGGCGCGGCACAGCACGGGCGAGGCGAACACCACGACGAGGTCGGCGTCCCCGCCGAGCCCCGCGCGGGCCTCCTGCGCGGCGCGGCGCGCGGTGTCGGCGGGGTCGTCCCCGAGGGCGAGGGCGGAAGCGATGGCGGTGTCCATGTCACCTATTCTGGTCGATGCGTCCAATCCGGTCGCAGGGCACCGGGTCCGTCCTCGTCGGGGGCGTCCGGGCGGGGGTCCAGCAGCGCGCGGGCCTCGAGCTCGCGGGCGGCCGGCACCAGGATCTCGCGGGGCCCGGCGGCGAGCATGTCGGGCACGTCGAACGTGGTGCGCCGCGCCATCGCCGGGATCCCGGCGTCGGCGAGCATCGCGACCAGCATCTCCGCCTCGGGCTGGTGCATGGCGACGGCCACCCGCACCGGGCCCGGGGGCCGCTCCGGCCGTGGCCCCCGGTCGCGCCCCCACAGGCGCCCGAGCAGCCCCACCTCACCACCGCCCGGGGGCGACGGGCGGCGCGAGCCGCCGGGGCGGCGGGTCGTCCCGCCCGGTCGCGAACGGGCGCACCAGCACGAAGCCCGCCACGAAGCCGGCGATGTGCGCCATGTACGCGACCCCCCCGCCCGCGGAGGTGGCGGACCCGCCCAGATACAGGAACTGAAGCGCGAAGTAGATGCCGATCCAGAGCCACGCGGGCACCTTCAGGGGTATCACGAAGGCCACGAGCGTCCATACGCCGGCACGGGGGAACAGCAGGATGTACGCGCCCAGCATCCCCGCGATGGCGCCGGACGCCCCGATCAGTGGCACGTCCGTCGACGGGTCCACGAAGGCCTGCCCCAGCGCCGCGGCGACCCCGCACAGCAGGTAGAACGGGATGAAGCGCAACCGCCCGAGGCGGTCCTCGATGTTGTTCCCGAACACCCACAGGAACAGCATGTTGCCCAGCAGATGCAGCCAGTCGGCGTGCAGGAACTGATACGAGATCAGACCCAGGAAGCGGTTGTGCTCCTGGTTCAGCGACTGGCACGTGACGGTGCCGCCGTCGACCGCCAGGCGTGACAGTTCGGCGGACGGATCGGCGCCGTTGAGCGTGTGGTCGGCGACCATGCCGTACTCGCAGGTGAACGCCACCTCGCTGCCCAGCGACGCGTCGTCCGGCAGTGACAGCTGGTACAGGAAGACGCCCACGCAGGCCAGGATCAGCGCGATCGTGAGCACCGGGAGCCGGTGCGTCGGGTTGTCGTCCTTGAGGGGGATCACGCCGGCGCCGCCCCCCGCGCGGGGCCGGTCACCGCTCGGCGAGCAGGTGCGCCAGCAGCGCGGCCTGCACGTGCACGCGGTTCTCCGCCTCGTCCCAGACCGCCGACCGGGGGCCGTACAGCACCCCGGCGCCGACCTCCTCGCCGTGGTGGGCGGGCAGCGGGTGCATCACCACGGCGTCCGGGGCGGCCGCCTCCAGCAGGGCCTCGTCCACGCGGTACGGCTCCAGGTCGGCGATGCGCCGGGCGGCGGTCTCCTCGTCGCCCATCGACACCCAGGTGTCCGTGTAGAGGGCGCGCGCGCCGGCGGCCGCCTCGCGTGGGTCCGGCACCACGCGCGCCCCGCCGCCCGCGGGTGCACCGACCCGCTCGGCCCACGCCACCATGTCGGGTGGCGGGAGGTAGCCGTCCGGGCAGGCCGCCGTGACGTGCATCCCGGTCAGCGCGGCGACCACCATCAGCGACACGCAGCAGTTGTTCCCGTCGCCCAGGTAGGCGACACGCAGACCGCGCAGGTCCCCGAAGCGCTCCCGCAGCGTGAGCGCGTCCGCCAGGGCCTGGCACGGGTGGTGGGCGTAGGTGAGGCTGTTGACGACCGGGATCGTGGCGTACCGGTCGAGCTCCTCGATGATCTCGTGGGCGCCCGTGCGCAGCACGATCGCGTCGACCATCCGGCTCAGCACCAGGGCCGTGTCCTGCACCGACTCGCCGCGGCCCATCTGCATGTCGCGGCCGGCCAGCACCACCGCGTGCGCGCCCAGGTGCGTGAGGGCGACCTCGAACGACACGCGGGTGCGCGTGGAGGGGCGCTCGAAGATCAGCGCGACGGCCCGGCCGTCGAGCAGCCGGGGCCAGCGGTGCCGGGGGATCGCCTTGAGGGCCGCCGCGGTCCGCAGCACGGCGTCCACGGCGTCCGGCGGGAACTCCATGAGGGTGAGCACCGACCGCCCGGCCAGGGCGGGGTGGGGGCCGCCTCCCGGGAAGCCCGTCACGCGCGTCCCGCCCGCGACGCCGCCCAGGCCAGCGGCCCCTCGCGCCAGCCCGCGCCCAGGCGCAGCGCGCGGTCGACGTCCTCCGGCGCGGCGACGCCCTCGTCGCGGCAGCGCCGGGCCTCGTCCACGGCGGCCTCGGCGTAGGCCTCGGCCACGTCCCCGGCCGCGGGCCCGGGCTCCGGCGGCGTCTCCTCGGCGTCGCGCAGGCCGGATCCGGACTTCCGGCCCAGCCGCCCCGCGGCCACCGCCGCGTCGAGCACGCCGCCGTCCTCGAACCGGTCGCCGTAGGCGGCGGCCAGGTCGCGGCGGATGTGCGCGAGCGTGTCGAGGCCGATGAGGTCGCCCAGGGCGAACGGGCCCATGGGCACGGGGGCGAGCGCCGTGACGGCCGCGTCGGCGTCCGCGGGCCGCACGTCCGCCTCCCGGGCGGCGCGGTAGGCGGCCGCCATCGCCCGCACCAGCACCCGGTTCACAAGGAAGCCCGGGCACTCGCGCACGCGCACGGGCGTCTTGCCCAGCAGGCGCACCAGGTCCTCCCCGGTGCGCAGGGTCTCCTCGGACGTGTCCCGGCCGCGCACGACCTCCACCAGCTCCATCCGGGAGGCGGGGTTGAAGAAGTGGAGGCCGAGCACGCGGTCCGGGCGCCCGGTCGCGGCGCCCATGTCTGTGATGGACAACCCGGAGGTGTTGGACGCGATCAGCGCCCCGGGCGCAAGGACCGCGTCCAGGGCCTCCATCACCGCGCGCTTGACCTCCATCCGCTCGGTGACGGCCTCCACCACCAGGTCGCAGCCCGCCAGGGCGGCGTCGTCGCCGGCGGTGACGATGCGCGCCGGCAGGGCCTCGGCGTCCCCGGGTCCCAGGCGGCCGCGGGCCGCCGCGGCGTCGGTGAGGGCGCGCACGTGGGTCACCCCGGCGTCGAGCGCCGCGGCCGCCGCGTCGCGCAGCACGACCGGCAGCCCGGCGCGCGCGCCGAGCCATGCGATCTCGCTGCCCATCACCCCCGCGCCCACGACGCCCAGGCGGCCGACGACCATCCGCTCCCCCGCTTCCCGCGCCCGGGGAGGACCCCCCGGGACGGGCGCGAAGTCTAGTGGCGCGCCCCACGAGGGGGCCGTCCGGGGCCGCCGGTACGGTGCGGCCGTCGCTGGGGCATGGGAGCCGGATGACCGACGGGTGGCAGGTCGATGGGGGGGTCCGGGCGGAGGAGCTCGCCGCCCGCCGCCGGCTCGCCCTCCTCGCCGGGATCCTCGTGGCCACGCTCGTCCCGCCGGCGCTCGGCGCCTGGCAGACGTGGCCCCTGCTGCTGGTGCCGGTGGTGCTGGGCGCGGTGCTCGCCGGGCCGTCGGCGACCGCCGTCGTGGCGGCCGTGGTGGCCCTGGCGCTGGCGCTCATCGCCGGGCGGCCCGAGGCCGACGACGGCGTGCTGGCCACCGGGTTCGTGGTCGCCTGCCTTCTCGGGGCGCTGGTGTCGGTGCGGCACGCCCAGCTGGCCCGGGCGCTGCGCGCCGCCTCCGACCGCTCGCTCACCGACACCCTCACCGGCCTCCCCAACTACGCCTTCCTGGCCGAGGCCCTGCCGCACGAGGTGCGCCGCGCGCAGCGCTACGGCGCGCCGCTGTCGCTGGTGCTGCTCGACCTGGACGGCTTCAAGCCCTTCAACGACCGCTGGGGGCACGAGGCGGGCAACCGCATGCTGGCCGCCGTGGGCGCCACGCTCCACGCCTCCGGGCGCGCCTCCGACGTCGTGGGCCGCTTCGGGGGCGAGGAGTTCGCGATCATCGTGCCGGGCGACGCGGGCGAGGCGCGGGACGCCGCCGAGCGCATGCGCCGGGCCGTCGGGGAGGTGCGGGTCGAGGTGGCCCCGGACGTCCACACGGGCATCACGCTGTCGGCCGGGGTCGCCGAGCACGTGCCGGGCGAGACGGTCGAGGCGCTGCTGCGCCGCGCGGACGCGGCCCTCTACGCGGCCAAGGACGCCGGCCGCGACCGCGTCGAGGTCGACCGCGTCGCCTCCGACCTGCGGCGGCGCCGGGCCGCCTGAGCCGGCCTACGCGGTGGCGGGGGCCCCGCGGGCCTCGCGCGCCGGCGCGAGCGCGACCGCCAGCGAGATCAGCCCGGGCAGGCCGTGGAGCGCCACGGTCCAGCGGTCCGACGTGAACACGTCGTTCGGCTCGCCGTTCAGGGCCAGGCCCAGCACCGCCCACGACACGAGCAGCCCGGAGAGCCCGCCCAGGAACACGCGCGACCAGGGCAGGCGCGTGGCGGCGTAGACGCCCACGAGCCCGATGGCCAGGTGCAGCAGCGCCGTGAGCGGGTGGCTCAGCAGCACGAACACGTAGCGCCCGTCGGGCGACGAGACCTCGCCGAGACCCGAGCGCAGCAGCCCCAGGATCCCGAGCATCAGGTAGGCGCACGCCACGAACTGCGCCCAGCGCTGGACCCCCGTCCCGCGCCGCACGCCCTCGATCGAGCCCTGCTCCGTCACGCGGCCGACCGTACCCCGCCGGCACGCGGCAGGGGAAGGGCGGCCAGCGCCCGCCCCACGGCCGCCCCGAGGGCCGCGCCGGCGAGCAGGTCGGCGGGGTCGTGGTCGCCCGACAGCACGCGGGCGGGCACGGCGACCACGGTGGCCGCGGCCAGCGCACGGCCCGCCCGCGGGGCGTGCGGCAGCACGGCCAGGGTCACGGCGACGGCCGCGGCGGCGTGGCGGCTCGGGAACCCGCCCTCCTCGCGGTCGCCCGGCCGCCGCCTGCCGATGCGGTCGCGCAGTGCCCGGGCCAGCAGGGCGGCCGCCACCCCGGCGCCCAGCCCCCGCAGCCCCGTCCGGCGGCTCGCCGGCGCCAGCACCAGCACGGCCACCGCGCCCCGGACGCCCGGCGACAGGGCGGCGGCCGCTAGCCGCGCCGCCTGGGCGGCCGCGGGGTGGCGCGCCGCCCGCGCCCGCAGCAGGCGCCCGGCGCGCCGGTCGGCGCGTGCCAGCGCCGCCAGGGCGGGCCCCCTCACGTCACGCCCGCCCCGCCCGGGCCCCGGGCGCCGGGGGGCGGGGCCGGCCGTCGCCGGGAGGCGGGCGGTACGTCGCGGGCGCGGCCCGCCGCCCCGCTCCCCGGCGGGGGCGGCGACGGCGTGCGGTAGCGTCGGCGTGCATGCCCCGCGCGCTCCTCGCCTCACTGGCCGCCCTGGCGCTGGCGGTCCTCACCGCATGCGACGCGTCGGACGCCACGCGGCCCGCGCCGCCCGAGGACCGCCGCGCCGCGCCGGAGCTGGTGCTGCCACGCCTCGACGGGCCGGGACGGCTGCGCCTGGCGGAGTACCGGGGGCGCCCGGTGGTGGTCAACTTCTGGGCGTCCTGGTGCGGTCCGTGCCGGGAGGAGATGCCGATGCTCGCCCGGTTCGCGCAGGGGCAGCGGCGGGTGGCCGTGCTGGGGGTGGCCGTCAACGACGCACCCTCCGACAGCCGCGCGTTCGCGCGCGAGGCCGGCGTGCGGTTCCCCCTGGGCGTGGACCGCGACGCGGCCACGGCCGGCCGTTTCGGCGTGTCGGGCCTGCCCGTGACCGTGTTCGTGGACGCGCAGGGGCGGGTCGTGCGCACGGTGGCGGGTCCGGTGGATGAGGCGGATCTGCGCGGCTTCACGGGGTAGGCGGGGGGTCGTGGCACCGGGGGTCGGGACGGCAGGCGCGTACGGTAGCCCGCCGGGCGACGCCCTCCTCGCCCGGGTCGCGGCGTACGCCGCGACCACGGGGGCGCCGCGGCCGGGGGAGCGCGTCCTGGCGATGGTCTCCGGGGGTCCCGACTCCACGCTGCTGATGCACGCGCTCGCGGCCACGCACCCCGGGCGGGTGGGCGTCGCGACGGTCGACCACGGGCTGCGCCCCGAGGCCGCCGACGAGTGCCGCGCCGTCCATGCCGCCGCCACCGCGCTGGGGCTGCCGGCCTGGACGCTGCCGCTGGGCCTGTCACCTGGTCCCGCCGTCCAGGAGCGTGCCCGCGTCGCCCGCTACGCGGCCGTGCGGGCCCTGGCCGCGGCGGAGGGGTGGGACGTGCTCGCCGCCGGCCACACGGCGACCGACCAGGCCGAGACCGTGCTGATGCGCATCGCCCGCGGCGCCGGCCGCACCGGGGCCCTCGCCATGGCGCCGCGCGCCGGCGACCTCGTGCGGCCCCTGCTGTGCGTGACCGGGGCCGAGGCGCGGGCGTGGTGCCGGGCGCGGGGCCTCGCGGTGCATGTGGACCCCTCCAACGCCGACGGACGGTTCGCGCGGGTGCGGGCGCGGGACGCGCTCGCCGCCCTGACGGCGGTGCACACCGGGGCCGAGGCGCACCTGGTCGCGCTGGCCGACCTGCTGCGCGACGAGGGCGAGGTGGTGGCGGCCGCCGCCGGGGAGGCGTGGGCGCGCTGCCGCCGCGGCCCCGGCGTCGACGCCGCCCGCCTCGCCGCGGAGCCCCCCGCGCTGGCCCGGCTGGTGGTGCGGCGCCTGCTGGCGGAGGCCGGCGTGCCGGCGGGCGCGGCGGGGCGGGCGGCGGTGGAGCGGGTGCGGGGCCTGTGCGGGGGCGCGCCGCGTACGACGCTGGCGGGGGACGTCGCGGTGGAGCGGCAGGGCGGGGTGATCGCGGTGTCCGGCGCGGCCGCACCGCCGCCCGCGCCGGTGCCGCTGCCCGTGCCCGGGGAGGTGCGCTTCGGCGCCTGGCTGCTGCGCGGCCGCCCGGGGCCGTGGTGCCCCCCGGCGCCGGAGCGGGTGGCCGTCCGGGCCGCGGGCCCCCTCACCGTCCGCTCACCGCGCCCCGGCGACCGCGTCGCCCTCGCGGGCGGGGGGCACGCGGGGGTGGGGCCCCTCCTGGCGCGCGGCGGGGTAGCCTCCCGCCTGCGTCCGCATGTCCCGGTCGTCGCCGCGGGGGACCGGGTGGTGTGGGTGGCCGGGCACCGCGCCGCCGCGGACGCGCTGGCACCCCCCGGCGCCCCGTCCGTCGTCCTCGAGCTGGAGAGGCTTCCGTGAACGATCCGCGACCGGGGAGGGTGCTGGTCTCCGAGGAGGACCTCCAGCGGAGGATCGACGAGATCGCGCAGGAGGTGTCGCGCGACTACGCGGGGCGCGAGCTGCTGGTGATCGGGGTCCTCAAGGGCGCGATCTTCTTCATCGCCGACCTCGTGCGGCGCCTCACGGTGCCCTGCGAGATGGACTTCATGGCCGTGTCGTCGTACGGCTCCTCGACCCACTCGTCGGGCGTGGTGCGGATCCTCAAGGACCTCGACCACCCGATCGCCGGGCGCAACGTGCTGGTGGTCGAGGACGTCATCGACTCGGGGCTCACGCTGTCGTACCTGCTGCGCAACCTCGCCTCGCGGGGGCCGGCGAGCCTGGAGATCTGCACGCTGCTCACCAAGCCCCGGCACCGCTCGCTGCCCCTCACCGCGCGCTACGTCGGCTTCGACCTGCCCGACGTGTTCGTGGTCGGCTACGGGCTGGACTACGACGAGCGCCACCGCGGCCTGCCGCACATCGCGGAGCTCGACATGGACGGCGCCGCGGCCTGACCGAGCGGCCCGGGACGGGCGGGGGGCCGCTGCTATCCTGGCCGGACAGGTGGCCAGCTACACGTGGGGATCGCCACGGGCGCGGCGTCTCGGGGACCGAGCCGCTCCGGCCGACCGGAGGCGGGCTCCTCGTCCGGGGGCGGAGTGAATCGGTTCTTCAAGAGCGCGGCCTTTCCGATCCTGATCGTGCTGCTCCTGGCGTTCGTCGCCCAGCGGCTGATCGTGTCGGGGTCCGGGGACGAGCGTAAGCCGGACTTCCCGGAGATCGTGAGCCTGATCCAGGGCGACCAGGTCCGGTCGGCCAAGATCAACCTCCGGGACCAGACGCTCAACGTCACGACGACGGCCGACGACTCGTTCTCCACCGGCTACCCCGACGAGTACGGCGACCAGCTCACCAGCCTGCTGCAGCGCAACGAGGTGCCCTTCACCGTGCAGGGCCGCCAGACCAGCGCCTGGTGGGGCTTCCTGCTGACGCTCGCCCCGTTCGTGCTGTTCATCGTGTTCTGGATCTACCTGATGAACCGCATGCAGGGCGGCGGCTCCAAGGTGATGAGCTTCGGCAAGTCGCGCGCCAAGCGGATGTCGGTGGACGCCCCCAAGATCACGTTCAAGGACGTGGCCGGCTCCGAGGAGGCGGTGGAGGAGCTCCACGAGATTAAGGAGTTCCTGGAGAACCCCAAGAAGTTCCAGGCCCTGGGCGCGCGGATCCCCAAGGGCGTGCTGCTCTTCGGCCCCCCCGGCACCGGCAAGACCCTGCTGGCCCGGGCCGTCGCCGGCGAGGCCGGGGTGCCCTTCTTCTCCATCTCCGGCTCCGACTTCGTGGAGATGTTCGTGGGCGTCGGCGCCAGCCGCGTGCGCGACCTGTTCGAGCAGGCCAAGCAGAACTCGCCCTGCATCATCTTCATGGACGAGATCGACGCCGTCGGCCGTCACCGCGGCGCCGGGCTCGGCGGCGGGCACGACGAGCGCGAGCAGACCCTCAACCAGCTGCTCGTCGAGATGGACGGCTTCGAGGCGAAGGACAACATCATCCTCATCGCCGCCACGAACCGGCCGGACATCCTGGACCCCGCCCTGCTGCGGCCCGGCCGCTTCGACCGCCAGATCGTGGTCGACCGGCCCGACCGCGCCGGCCGCGCCGAGATCCTGAAGGTGCACACCAAGGGCAAGCCGATCGCCAAGGACATCGACCTCAACGCGCTCGCCGGTCAGACGCCCGGCTTCACGGGCGCCGACCTGGCGAACCTGGTCAACGAGGCGGCTCTGCTGGCGGCCCGGAAGGGCAAGCGCGTGATCGAGCAGGCGGAGCTCGAGGAGGGGATCATGCGCGTGATCGCCGGCCCCGAGAAGAAGAGCCGGCTGCTCTCGGAGCGCGAGCGGGTGGTGACGGCGTTCCACGAGATGGGCCACGCGCTGGTGGGCCACTTCCTGCCCAACGCGGACCCCGTGCACAAGATCAGCATCGTCAGCCGCGGCCAGGCCCTCGGCGTCACCATCTCGATGCCGTCCGAGGACAAGTTCAACGCCACCAAGGCCGAGCTCGAGGACCGGATGGCGATGACCCTGGGCGGCCGCGCCGCCGAGGAGATCGTGTTCTCCGAGATCACCACGGGCGCCGCCAACGACCTGGAGAAGGTCACGCAGGTCGCCAAGCAGATGTGCATGCGCTTCGGCATGAGCGAGAAGCTCGGCCCGCGCGTGCTGGGCCACAGCCACGGCGCGCCCTTCCTGGGCCGCGACCTGCACTCCGAGCCGGACTACTCGGACGAGACCGCCCGCGAGATCGACGCGGAGATCCGCCGGATCATCGAGGACGCCCACCAGCGCGCCCGCGACATCCTCGTGGAGCACCGCGAGGACCTCGAGGGCCTCTCCCAGATCCTGCTGCGGCGCGAGACGATCGACCGCGAGGAGTTCGTCGCCCTGCTGGCCGGCGCCTCCGAGGACGACGTGTTCCGCGCAAAGGACGAGGAGAACCGTCGCCGCCTGGCCGACACCGACCCGACGCCCTCCGACGGCAGCCCGCGCCGGCTGCCGATCCCGCCCGCCGCGCCCGGGCACCCCGTCACCGAGTCCTAGCCCCCCGCGTCCCCCGGCGGGGGCGCGGGCGGCGGCCCGCATGACGACGGCCCCCTCCGCCCCCGACCCGCTGGGCTGGCTGCGCTCGCCCTGCGTGATGGGGATCGTCAACGTCACGCCCGACTCGTTCTCCGAGGGCGGCGCCCTCGGCGCTCCCGCCGCGGCGCTGGCGGCGCTCGCCCGGCAGGCGGCCGACGGCGCGGCGGTGTGCGATCTGGGCGCCGAGAGCACGCGCCCGGGCGCGCGGCGCGTACCCGCCGCCGAGCAGCTGCGCCGGCTGCGGCCGGTGCTCGACGCCGTCGCCGCCCGCCCGCCGGGGGTGGCCCTCTCCATCGACACCACGCGCGCGACGGTGGCCGCGGCGGCGCTGGACGCCGGCGCCGTGCTCGTGAACGACGTCAGCGCGGGGCGGGAGGACCCGGCCGTGCTGGGCCTGGTGGCCGAGCGGGGCGCGGCGGTGTGCCTGATGCACATGCGCGGCCAGCCGCGGGACATGCAGGACGACCCGCGCTACGACGACGTGGTCGGCGAGGTGGAGGGCTTCCTGGAGGCGCGGGCGCGCGCCGCGGCCGCGGCGGGGGTGCCCGCCGCCCGGGTGCTGCTGGACCCGGGCATCGGGTTCGGCAAGACCCTGGAGCACAACCTCGCGCTGCTGCGCGCGCTGCCCCGCCTGCGCGCGCTCGGGCACCCGCTGGTGGTGGGCCTGTCGCGCAAGGGCATGATCGGGGCGCTCACCGGGCGGCCGCTGGACGATCGCCTGGCGGGCAGCATCGGCGGTGCGCTGGCGGCCGTCGCCGGCGGGGCGGACGTGGTGCGGGTGCACGACGTCCGGGAGACGGTGGACGCCCTCGCGGTGTGGCGCGCGGTCCGCGGCGACGCCGCGCCGGCGCCCGCCGGGGGCCGGGGGGAGGTGGCGCGTGAGGGGTGACCGGGTCGAGGTGCGGGTGCGCGGGCTGGAGGTGTTCGGCCGCCACGGGGTGCTGCCGGAGGAGACGACCCTCGGGCAGCGTTTCGTGGTGGACCTGGACATGCGCCTGGACGGGTGCCCGGGCGTGGACGACGACCGCTTGGAGGGCACCGTCGACTACGCGGCCCTCAGCGACGCGGTGGCGGCCATCGTGGCCGGTCCGCCGTCCGCGCTGCTGGAGCACCTGGCCGGCCGCATCGCGGCGCGCGTGCTGGCCGAGCCGCTGGTGGCCGAGGTGGCAGTGACCGTCCGCAAGCCGCACGTCGCGATCCCGCACACCGTGGCCGAGACGGCGGTCCGTCTCGTGCGCGCGCGCCCGTGAACCCGGCGGATGCGGGGCCCGGCGCGGGCGAGGGGGGCGGCGGGCCGGCGCTGCGGTGGTGGCTCGGCCTGGGCTCCAACATGGGCGACCGGCGGGACATGCTGCAGGCGGCGGTGGACGCGCTGCGCGCGCGGGGCGTCGTGGTGGAGGCGGTGAGCCCGGTCTACGAGACCGCCCCCCGGGAGCGCGAGGACCAGCCGGCCTTCCTCAACGCGGCCGTGCGGGCGCACACCGCCCTGGCCCCGCCCGCTCTGCTGGACGTGGCCAAGGGCGTGGAGCGCGACCTCGGCCGCCGCGCCGGCGGGGTGCGGTACGGGCCCCGGCCGATCGACTGCGACCTGCTGGTGTGGGAGGGCGGTGCGTGGGCCGAGGAGCGGCTGGTGGTGCCGCATCCGCGGCTCGCCGGGCGCCGCTTCGCGATGCTCCCGCTGCTCGACCTGGACCCCGACCTGACCCTGCCCGACGGCACCGTGCTGGCCGACGCCTGCGCCCGGATCCCGCCCGAGGAGCAGCCCGCGGCGCGCTGGGCGGGACCGGCCCTGGGGTAGGATCACCGGTCGCACCCACGGGCAGGAGCAGGGCATGTCCCACACCGAGGAGCTCGACGAGTACGACGCGGAGCTCGAGCTGCGGCTGAAGCGGGAGTACGCCGACGTCTACGGGCTGTTCCGGTACTGCGTCCTCACCCAGGAGGCGACATACCTCTGCAACCGCTTCGCGCGCGAGTTCACGCCGCAGCCCTCCTACCCGCTCTTCCACATCGTGATGGAGGACGTGTGGGTGTGGGACAAGAACCGCCCGTCGCGGATCATCCCCCGGGTCGAGGTGCACACCACGCAGGACGTGACGGTCGAGATCCTGCGCGCGGGCGGCGGCGACGACCCGGCCGCCTGACCCCGCGCCGTCGGCCCTGCTGGCCGTCGACGTCGGCAACACCCAGACCCTCGCCGGCGTCTACGGCGGGGACGTCCTGCTGCACGAGTGGCGCATCTCCACGGAGCGCGGCGCCACGCCCGACGAGCTGGCGGCGGCCCACGACCAGATCCTGCGGCTGCGCGGCGGCAGCCTGGACGAGCTGGACGCGATGATCGTGTCGTCGGTGGTGCCCGCGCTCACGGCGGGCTACCAGCAGCTGGCGGAGCGCTACCTCGACCGCCCGGCGCTGGTGGTGGGGCCCGGCATCCGCACGGGCATGCCGCTGGCCATCGACAACCCCCGCGAGCTGGGCGCCGACCGCCTGGTCAACGCGGTCGCCGCGTACCGGCGCTACGGCGGGCCGTGCATCGTGGTCGACTTCGGGACCGCCACCACCTTCGACGCGGTGTCGGCGGAGGGGGAGTACCTGGGCGGCATCATCGCGCCGGGCGTCGAGACGAGCCTGGAGGCGCTGACGAGCCGCGCCGACCGGCTGGTGAAGATCGACCTGGTGCCCCCGGAGAACGTGATCGGGCGCTCCACCGTCGAGAGCATGCGCTCGGGCCTCATACTGGGGGCCGTGGCGATGGTCGACGGACTCGTGACACGCCTGCGCGACGAGCTGGGCGGCGAGGCGGCCGTGGTCGCCACCGGGGGGCTCGCGGCGATGGTGTGCGCGCTGTCCGCCGAGGTGGAGCACCACGATCCGATGCTCACGCTGGACGGGTTGCGCATCATCTACGGCATGAACGCACGCGCGGGGACGCGGGGGGGACGGTGAAGAAGCGCTTCCGGGCGGTGATGGCGGCGCGGGTGCCGGGCGACGGCGCGGCCCCCGTGCGCCCCCGCGACGACTGGCCGCTGGCGGCGCCCTTCCGGATCGGCGGCGTCGAGGTGCCCAACCGGGTCGTGCAGGCACCCCTGGCCGGCATCGGCGACCAGGCCTTCCGCCTGCAGGCGCACCGGCACGGGGCCGGGCTGGTGGTCTCCGAGATGGTCGCGGCGATGGGCCTGCACCACCGCAACCGCCGCACCGAGCGGATGCTCGCGCTGCACCCGGACGAGCGGATCACCTCGATCCAGGTCTTCGGCGGCGAGCCGGCCGTGATGGCCGAGGCCGCGCGCGCGGTGGAGGCGGCGGGCGCCGCGATGGTGGACGTCAACATGGGCTGCCCGGTCCCCAAGATCTGCCGCACGGGCGCGGGCGCCGCCCTCCTGGCCGACCTCGACCAGGCCGCCCGCGTGGTGGAGGCGATGGCGAACGCCGTCGCGATCCCCGTGACGGTGAAGATGCGTCGCGGGCTCACGCCCCACCAGGCGCGTCCCGTGGACGCCGCCCGGCGGTTCGAGGCGGCCGGAGCCGCCGCGCTGGCCGTGCACCCCCGCGCGGCGGCCGAGCAGTACGCGGGGCTCTCCGACCACCGCGTCACCGGCGAGGTGGCGGCGGCGGTGTCGATCCCGGTGATCGCCTCGGGCGACATCACCACGCCCGAGCGCGCCGCGGAGGTGCTGGCGCAGACCGGGTGCGCGGCGGTGATGATCGGCAGGGCGGCCCTCGGCGACCCGTGGGTGCTGGGCGCGATGGCCGACGGCGGCGGGCGCCGGCGCCCGGACCTCGCCGGGGTGGTGGCCGAGGTGGTCGCCTTCGCCGAGGACGTGCGCCGCCTGATGGGCGAGGGCCGCGCCTGTCACCACATGCGCAAGTTCTACCCCTGGTACCTGGCGGGCGAGGACGTGCCGCAGTCCGAGGTGCAGCGCCTGCTGACGGTCGAGGACCTCGACGCCGCACTCGACGCGCTGCGCGCGCTCGCGGGGCTCCCCGCGGCCGGCGCCGCCCGTCGCCCGGCGCGGGAGGCCCCCATCCACGCTTGAAACGCCGGAGGGCCTCCTCTACCGTTCCACGCCGCTTTTCGCAGTGCCCCCGTGCCCCCGCTCCCGATCCCAGGGGAAGAAGGTTCAATGGACCGCGAAGTCATCCTCACCGAAGAGGGTTTCCGCAAGCTGCGCGAGGAGATCGAGTACCTCTCGACCACCAAGCGCCGTGAGGTGGCGGAGCGCATCAAGACCGCGCGCGAGTTCGGGGACATCTCCGAGAACTCCGAGTACGACGACGCCAAGAACGAGCAGGCGCAGATCGAGTCGCGCATCCAGCAGCTGGAGCAGAAGCTGCGGAACGCCCGCGTCGTCGACACGGAGCACCTCGACACGCAGAGTGTGTCGATCGGGCACCGCGTGACGCTGAAGAACCTCAAGACCAAGGACACGGTCGAGTACTCGATCGTGGGCTCCGCGGAGGCCGACCCTCGCAACCGGCGCCTCTCCAACGAGAGCCCGGTCGGCAAGGCGCTGCTCGGCCGCAAGAAGGGCGAGAAGGTCACGATCCCCGCCCCGCGCGGCGCGATCGAGTACCAGATCGTCCAGATCAACACCGCCGACGCGGACGCCTAGGGCGCGCGGCGACCGCGTGATGGGCGACGAGACTCCGGGGGCGGAGGCCCCCGGGGCCGGCCTCGACCGGCTCATCGCGGAGCGGCGGGCCAAGGCCGAGGCGTTCCGGAGCCGCGGGCTCGACCCGTTCCCGCGGTCCTTCCCCGGCCGGACGCCGGTGGCCGAGGTGCGCGCGGCGCACGAGGGGCTGGCCCCCGGCGAGGAGGGGGAGACCCCCGTGCGGGTGGCGGGCCGGATCACGGCGCGCCGCGGGCAGGGGCGGGTCGCCTTCGTGGACCTGGAGGACCGGGACGGGCGCATCCAGCTGTGGGCGGCCGCCGACCGCCTCGGCCCGGAGGGCATGGAGCTGCTGCTGTCGCTGGACCTGGGCGACCTGATCGGCGCCGAGGGCCCGGTGACGCGGACGCGCCGCGGCGAGCTGAGCGTCGCCGTGACGGGCGTCGAGCTGCTGGCCAAGTCGCTGCGGCCGCCCCCGGACAAGCACGCCGGCCTGCGCGACCCGGAGGTGCGGTTCCGGCAGCGGTACCTCGACCTGATGTCCGACGAGGACGTGCGGCGCGCCTTCGTCGTGCGCGCCCGGGCGATCGCCGCCGTGCGCCGGTACCTGGACGACCGCGGGTTCGTCGAGGTGGAGACCCCGGTGCTGCAGCCCATGTACGGCGGGGCGTCGGCGCGGCCGTTCGTGACACACCACAACACGCTCGACCGCGACCTCTACCTGCGCATCGCCCCCGAGCTGTACCTCAAGCGCTGCATCGTGGGCGGCCTCGAGAAGGTCTACGAGCTGGGCAAGGACTTCCGGAACGAGGGGGTGTCGTTCAAGCACAACCCCGAGTTCACGATGATCGAGACGTACGAGGCCTACGTGGACTACCGCCACGTGATGGCCATGCTGGAGGAGATGGTCGCGGCCGCCGCCACGAGCGCGGTCGGCGCCACGCGCGTGCGCTGGCGCGACCACGACATCGAGCTGGCGCCGCCCTGGCGGCGCATCACCCTCCGCGAGGGGCTGCGCGACACGAGCGGGATCGACATCGCCGCCCACCCCGACGCGCCGTCGCTGCGCGCCGCGATGCGCGGGGCCGGCTACGACGCCGCCGACGACGAGACCTGGGCCAAGCTGGTGGACGGCCTGCTGACCCAGGCGCTGGAGCCCACGCTGATCCAGCCCACGATCGTGCACGAGTACCCCCTGGCGCTCTCGCCGTTCGCCAAGCGGACGCCGCACGACCCGGACCTCGTGGAGCGGTTCGAGGCCTTCGCGGCCGGCATGGAGATCGCCAACGCGTTCTCCGAGCTCAACGACCCGGACGACCAGCGGGAGCGGTTCCGCATGGCGCAGGCCGACCGCGAGGCCGGCGACGACGAGGCGCAGCCCACCGACGAGGACTTCCTGGCGGCGCTCGAGCACGGGATGCCGCCCACCGGAGGGCTCGGGCTGGGCATCGACCGGCTGGTGATGCTGCTCACCGACCGCGCCTCCATCCGCGAGGTCATCCTCTTCCCGGCGATGCGCTCGTAGGCTGCTATCCTCCGCCGTCGCGCATCGGACAGACGAGTCAGCGAGGAGTGAATGGCGAAGCCACGGGCCCGTAGCCGGTCGAAGAAGAAGAAGGGCCTCGCGGGTCCCGCGCAGCGCAAGCGCCGTCCGCGCCTGCCCGTCGAGGACCTCGACTGGAAGAACTTCCCGTCGCTGCGCCGGTTCGTGAGCGAGCGCGGCAAGATCCGCTCCCGCCGCATCACGGGCCTCTCCCGGCGCCAGCAGGCGATGGTGGCCAAGGCCGTCAAGCGCGCCCGCACGATGGGCCTCCTGGCCTACCCGGACCAGGACCGCAAGGTCCGCCACTAGCACCACGGGGGGCGGCGGTCCGCCGCCCCCCGCTCGGCGCCGCGGCCGGCCCGCGCCGCGTCCGGGCGCCGCCTCATACTCGGGCGATGGGGATCTGCCCGGCGTGCGACGGCCCGCTCGTGTGGCGCCACAACGGCGTGTGGTGCGACCGGTGCCACCGCAAGGTCGAGACCTGCTGCGAGGGCGCGCCGCAGCCCGCATGCGCGCCGGAGCGGCCGGCGCACCCCCCCGGGCGGACGGTCGTGCCGCCCTCCGCACCCCTCGCCCGGGCGTTGCCGCCCGCCTCCCCGTGACCGATCCTGAGGGGGCGTCCGCGCCTCCCGATGGGCGCGGGGACGGCCCTCCGCACGCGGAGGGCGCCGAAAAGGCCCGTGCTACACTCTTTCCTCTTGTCCTTCAACCATCCCAGAAGCCCCGACCCGACCCCGGCGGCCCCTGTCCGCGGCGGTCACCCGGCCCCTGGAGGCGTGTTCATCGCCCGCTCCGGGGTGCACCAACTTCACGTCGTCCGGGACCTCTCCCGGTACGGCTGACAAGGAGGCTTTCTCCCGTTGTTCGAGAGGTTCACCGAACGGGCGCGTCAGGTGGTCGTCCTGGCCCAGGAAGAGGCGCGCACCCTCAAGCACAACTACATCGGGACCGAGCACATCCTGCTCGGACTCCTCCGGGAGGAGGAGGGGCTCGCCGCACGGGTGCTGGAGGGCCTGGAGATCACCGTGGAGGAGGTCCGGGCGCAGGTCATCCGGATCGTGGGCTCCGGCGAGGAGGTCACCTCCGGCCAGATCCCCTTCACCCCGCGGGCGAAGAAGGTCCTCGAGCTGGCGCTGCGCGAGGCGCTGTCGCTCGGCCACAACTACATCGGCACGGAGCACATCCTGCTCGGCCTCGTCCGTGAGAACGAGGGCGTCGCGGCGCGCATCCTGGCCGACTTCGACGCGGACAGCGAGAAGATCCGCAACGAGATCATCCGCATGCTCTCCGGCCCGGGCCGGCGGCAGCAGGGTCAGGGCGCGGGCGCGCAGGGGCAGGACAAGAAGTCCAGCAAGCTGCTCGACCAGTTCGGCCGCAACCTCACCAAGCTGGCGTCCGAGGGCAAGCTCGACCCGGTGGTCGGCCGGCAGGGCGAGATCGAGCGCGTCATGCAGATCCTCTCCCGCCGCACCAAGAACAACCCGGTGCTCATCGGCGAGCCCGGCGTGGGCAAGACCGCCGTGGTGGAGGGCCTGGCGCAGCGCATCTCCAGCAACCAGGTGCCGGACCTGCTCAAGAACAAGCAGATCTACACCCTCGACCTCGCGGCCCTCGTGGCCGGCTCCAAGTACCGGGGCGAGTTCGAGGAGCGCCTGAAGAAGGTGATGAAGGAGATCACCCAGCGCGGGGACATCATCCTGTTCATCGACGAGCTGCACAATCTCGTCGGCGCGGGTGCCGCGGAGGGCGCGATCGACGCCGCCAGCATCCTCAAGCCCGCGCTCGCGCGCGGTGAGCTGCAGACGGTGGGCGCCACCACGCTGGACGAGTACCGCAAGTACCTGGAGCGCGACTCCGCGCTGGAGCGCCGCTTCCAGCAGATCCGGGTCGAGGAGCCCAGCCAGGAGGAGACGGTCCAGATCCTCCGCGGGCTGCGCGACCGGTACGAGGCGCACCACCGGGTCACCATCACCGACGAGGCCCTCGAGGCGGCCGCCAACCTGGCGGACCGGTACATCTCCGAGCGCTTCCTGCCGGACAAGGCCATCGACCTCATCGACGAGGCCGCCAGCCGGATGCGCATCCGCACCATGACCGCCCCTCCCTCCTACCGGGAGCTGGAGGAGGAGATCGAGACGGTGCGGAAGGAGAAGGAGAACGCGATCGAGTCGCAGGAGTTCGAGAAGGCCGCGAACCTCCGCGACAAGGAGCGTCGCCTCACCAACCGCAAGCGCGAGCTCGAGGACGAGTGGAAGTCGGACGAGGGCGGCCCGCGGCCGTCCATCGGCGAGGACGAGATCGCCGACATCGTCTCGATGTGGACCGGCATCCCCGTGTTCAAGCTCACCGAGGCGGAGACGCGCAAGCTCCTGCGCATGGAGGACGAGCTGCACAAGCGCGTCATCGGGCAGGAGGCCGCCATCCACGCCGTCAGCCGCGCCATCCGGCGCGCGCGGGCCGGCATCAAGGACCCCAAGCGCCCCGGCGGCAGCTTCATCTTCCTCGGCCCCTCGGGCGTCGGTAAGACGGAGCTCGCCCGGACCCTGGCGGAGTTCCTGTTCGGCGACGAGTCGGCGCTCATCCAGGTCGACATGTCCGAGTACATGGAGAAGCACGCCGTCAGCCGGCTGGTGGGCTCGCCCCCCGGCTACATCGGCTACGACGAGGGCGGCCAGCTCACCGAGCAGGTGCGCCGCAAGCCGTACTCCGTGGTGCTGCTCGACGAGGTCGAGAAGGCCCACCCCGAGGTCTTCAACATCCTGCTGCAGATCCTCGAGGACGGGCGCCTCACGGACGCCCAGGGCCGGCACGTGGACTTCCGCAACACGATCGTGATCATGACCTCGAACATCGGGGCCGCCACGATCAGCCGCAACACGCCGCTCGGCTTCTCGGTCGCGGACGAGACCGGACTCTCGTACGACGACATGAAGAACCGCATCATGGGCGAGCTGCGGCGGGTGTTCCGTCCCGAGTTGCTCAACCGGATCGACGAGGTCATCGTCTTCCACAAGCTCACCAAGGCCGAGATCACGCAGATCGTCGACCTGCTGCTGGTGCGCCTCAAGAAGCAGGTGGCCGAGCACGGCGCGAGCCTGCACCTGACCGACGCGGCGAAGGACCTCCTCGTCGAGCAGGGGTACGACCCGGCGATGGGCGCCCGGCCGCTGCGCCGCGCGATCCAGCGCCTCATCGAGGACCCGCTCGCCGACGAGGTGCTCAAGGGGCAGCTCGAGGAGGGCACGTCCATCGTCGTGGACCGCGACGGCGACGGCGACGCCGTCAAGGTCGAGGTCACGCGTCCGGAGCAGCCGCAGGTGGTCGCGGCGGCGGCCGGAGGCGAGGACGCCGGCGCCGGCGAGGCCCCGGCCTCCTGACGCTCCACCGACGGCCCCGCCCCCGGGCGGGGCCGTCGCCCGTTCGTCCTCAGGGGCACCGTTTGGTCAAGGCACGCGCACAGAGCGTCTACGTATGCGGCGAGTGCGATGCCCAGTCGCCCCGCTGGGTGGGGCGGTGCACCACGTGCGGCGCATGGGGCTCGGTCGCCGAGCAGGCGCCCGCGCCGGCGCGCGGCCGCACCCTGGAGCTGGTGCCGCGCCCGGCCCGCCTGGGCGACGCCGCCGATCCGCCGCCCGCCCGCATGCCCACCGGCATCCCGGAGCTCGACCGGGTGCTCGGGGGCGGGCTGGTGCCCGGCTCCCTGGTGCTGCTGGGCGGTGAGCCCGGCATCGGCAAGAGCACGCTCGTGCTGCAGGCGCTCGCCAACCTCTCGCGGGACGGCGAGACCCTGCTGGTGACCGGCGAGGAGTCGGTCGCGCAGGTGCGCGGCCGCGCCGCGCGGCTGGAGGCCGACCCCTCGCAGGTGGCGGTGCTGGCCGAGACGAGGCTGGAGGCCGTGGCCGCGGCGATCGAGGCCCATCTGCCGCGCGTGTGCGCCATCGACTCCGTCCAGACGCTGGTCGCCGACGACGTCGACGGCGGGCCCGGCTCGGTGTCGCAGGTGCGGCAGGCCGTCGCGCGCCTGGTGCCGCTGGCCAAGGAGCGCGGGGTCACCATCGTCCTCGTCGGGCAGGTCACCAAGGACGGCTCGCTCGCGGGGCCGCGACTGCTGGAGCACCTGGTCGACTGCGTCGTCGTCTTCGAGGGCGAGGAGATGCGGGCGCACCGCGTGCTGCGGGCCCACAAGAACCGCTTCGGCTCCACCAACGAGACGGGCGTGTTCGAGATGCGGGCCGCCGGCCTGGTCTCGGTGCCCGACCCCACCCACCTGTTCCTGGCCGAGGTGGGCGACCGGGTGGGATCGTGCGTCTTCCCGTCGGTCGAGGGCTCGCGGGCACTGCTGGTGGAGGTGCAGGCCCTCGTGGGCCACACCGAGGTCGTCCCGCCGCGCCGGGTCGCGGTGGGGGTCGATCGCACGCGCCTGGCCCAGGTCATCGCGGTGCTGTCACGGCACGCGGGGCTGCGGCTGGGCGACCAGGACGTGTTCGTCAGCGTCGCGGGCGGGGCGCGGGCGCAGGACCCCGCCGCCGACCTCGCGATCGCGCTCGCCATCGCCGGGGCCCACCGGGGCGTGCCCCTGGCCCGCGGGTCGGTGGCGTTCGGGGAGCTCGGGCTGACCGGGGGCCTCCGCCCCGTCGGTCAGGCCGCGCGGCGCCTCGCCGCGGCGGCATCGCACGGCTTCGGCCTCGCGGTGGGTCCGCCGGCGGCGGACGCCGTGGAGGACCCTCCGGCCGGGCTGAGGGTGGCCCGCGTGGAGGACATCGCGCAGGCGTTGGAGGTCGCCTGCGCACGGTAGGGCCCGCCGCGTGCGGGCGTTCAGTCAACCGAAGGGCAGGGGGATCGCTTGTTCGAGGTCGGAGACAAGGTCGTGTATCCGCACCACGGCGCCGGGACCGTGATCATGAAGGAGTACAAGGAGGTCCTCGGGCAACGGCGTGAGTACCTGACGATCAAGATCCTCTACAACGAGATGACGGTCATGGTGCCCACCGAGAACGCCGAGCGCGCCGGGCTGCGCCGCGTGATCGACGAGGCCACCGTGCAGGAGGTGCTCGGCGTGCTGCGCGACGACGGCACGCAGATGCCCAAGAACTGGAACCGGCGCTTCAAGCACAACCGGGACAAGATCAAGACCGGTGACATCTTCGAGCTCGCCGAGGTGGTGCGGAACCTGTCCATCCGCGACCTCGACAAGGGCCTGTCGACCGGCGAGAAGCAGATGTTCGGCCGCGCGAAGAAGATCCTCGCGAGCGAGCTGATGTACGCGTGCGGCATGGAGGAGCAGGAGGCGATCGACTACCTCGACAAGCTCCTCGAGGACATCGGCGAGACGCGCGGCGGCCGGGTGGCCGCGGGCGTCGCCGCCGAGGACGACGAGGACGACGTCCTCGAGGACTGAGCGTGCGGTGGCGGGCGCGGCTCCGGCCGCGCCCGCGCCCGCCGTGGCTCTCGCGCCCCGCTGGCGTGATGGGCCTTCCCGCATCCGTCGCAGCCGGTTACGGTCCTGTAACCGGGACCCGAACCGTGCGGCCCGCCCGGTGCCCCGTCCCGTCGCCGTCCGGTCACGGTGACGGGCCGGCCGGGAACCCCGTGAGCACCGAGCCCCTCGCCCAGAGACGATCGCCGGCGCCGCCCGAGGCGTCCGCCGTGCAGCCGCCGCCCGCGCGCCTGCCCGGCACCGCACCCGCGGTGCTCGTCCTCGCGACCCGCTTCCGTGCCGGGCCCTGGGCCTGCCGCTCGTTGCGCCGGGCGGGGTTCCGCGTCGTCGGCGCCGACGCCCCCGGGCGCTCGGGACGGAGCCTCCACTGCCGCAGCCCGTTGCGGTACCCGTCACCGGCGCGTGACCCCGCCGCGTTCCGCGACTTCGTGGCCCGGGTGTGCCGGCGGGAGGGCATCGCTGCGGTCCTCCCCGTCTCCGAGGACGCCACGCGGGCGCTCGCGCGGCCCGGAACCGACCTCGCCGGGGCCGTCCTGGTGGGGCCCACGCCCGCGCAGTACGCCGCCCTCTGCGACAAATCCCGGCTCGCGAGCACCGCGCAGATGGCGGGCGTCGACCATCCCGAGACCGTGGTCGTACCCCCGGGCCGCGGCCCGGTGCGGTGGCCACCGCTGCCGTCGATCGTCAAACCCGGCCTCCACGGGGAGGACGCGGACGTCCCCGCTGCGGTGACGGTGCGTACGGCCGAGGAGCGCCGTCGCGAGGTCGAGGCGATGTGGCGGGCGGGCGTGACGCCGCTCGTGCAGGAGTTCGTCGACGGCGTCAGATGGTCCGTGCACGGCGTGCACGGTGCGGAGGGCCTCCGCGCATCCGCCATCCGCGTGGCGGCGAGCTACCCGCGGGAGGTCGGCACGACGTCGATCGCGCGCTGCGTGCCCCCGCCGCCCGGTCTCCTCGAGGCCACCGGGCGCCTGCTCTCGTTCGTCGACTACCGCGGTCCCTGCTCGTTCAACATCATCGAACGCGGGGGCAGGTTCCTGGTGCACGACGTCAACCTGCGGCTCAGCTCGTCGATCGCCCTGACGATCCGGAGCGGACTCGACGTCCCCGCCCTCGCGGTGGCGGAGGCCCTCGGCAGCACGGTCTCCGCCCCCCCGCGGCCACGGCCCGGGATGGGCTACGTACGGCTCGACGGCGAAGGGCCCGCGCTGCTGGACGCCCTGCGGGCCGGCGACCTGCGCTCCGCCGCCCGCCGGGGCCTGGTGCTGGCCCGGGCGGCCGCGGCGGAGGGCCAGGTCCTCGACCCCCCCGTGCTCGAGCCGTTCCGCATCGTCGAGTCGCTCCGGAGGTGGGCCCGCGCGGCGGCCCGGCGCCTGGCGCGCCGGGTGCGCGGCGGCCGTCCTGGTCCGGGCAGGGGCGGCGTTTCCGGAGGCGCTGCCGCGGGGAGCTGACGGCGCGGACCAGCCTCCGCCCTCCGCACCAGGTACTACGCTTAGGACTTGTCGCGCGCACGGGCGCTGCACCTGTCCAGGAGGGTCCTCGCACCGATGTCATGTCGTCATCCCAGCGTCAGGCGCGGGACGTCGGCGGCATCCGTTGGGTGCGCCCCGTGATCCTCGTCTGCCGCCTCACGCTGGCGCTGCTGCTGGGGCTCGCGGCATACCAGGCGGGCGCCTCGGCCCCGCTTCGCGATTGGTTCTCCTCGCCGTGGTCCTACGTGGCGTGGGCCGGCGTGGTGCTGGTGGGCGTGCTGGTGGGCGTGGTCGTGGGCGGCATCATCGGGCGGTGGCTGCGCGGCCGCCTGCGGGCGATCGACCGGGCCGTCGACCGCCGCTCGGCGGCCGAGCTCACGGTGGGCGCGCTGGGCCTGGTCGTCGGACTCGTGGCGGCCGCCCTCGCCGGCGTGGCGGTTGCGCGGCTGCCGATCGTGGGTCCCTACCTGCTGCTGCCGGTGGTGCTGGTGGTCGCGTACGTGTTCAGCCGCGTCGCCGCGCGGCGCCACGTCGACATCCTCCGCCTGGTGGGGGTGCGGTCCCGTGTGCCGCCGGTGCACACCCGCCTCATCGACACCAGCGCGATCATCGACGGGCGCCTCATCGAGATCCTGCGCACGCGCTTCCTGTCGGGCGCGATCGTGGTGCCCGACTTCGTGCTCGAGGAGCTTCAGCGGGTGGCGGACTCGGCGGACCCGCAGAAGCGCGCCCGCGGGCGCCGCGGGCTGGAACTGGTGGAGGAGATGAAGCGCGCGGCCAACGGCGGCTTCGCCATCCGCGCCACCGACGCCGGCGACGCCGAGCCCGTCGACGCCCGTCTGGTGCGCCTGGCGCGGGAGATCGGGGCCTCGATCGTGACCACCGACTTCAACCTCAACAAGGTCGCGCGCATCCAGGAGATCGAGGTCCTGAACGTCAACGAGCTGGCGAACGCGCTGAAGCCCGCCGTGCTGCCCGGCGAGCCCCTCACGGTGCGCATCATCCGCGAGGGCCGGGAGTACGACCAGGGCGTGGGCTACCTGGACGACGGCACCATGATCGTCGTGGACGGGGGCCGCCGGCTCCTCGGCCGCCAGGTGGAGGTCGAGGTCACCTCCGTGCTGCAGAGCCCCTCGGGGAAGATGATCTTCACCCGCGTCCCCGAGGAGGGGCAGCCCGCCGCGCCATCGGTCTAGGCGGTCCCCCGCCCCCGCCCCCGCCCGTCAGGCGTGCGGCCGCACCACGGACGCCAGGGCCGCCACCGGGGGGAGCACCGTGTGGACGGGCATCACCTCCGGCACCACCCTCGCCACCCCGGCCCGGTCGAAGGCGGGGTCCAGGTGGGCGCTCCGGAAGGCGCGCAGGCTCTCCGCGGACTCCCACAGCTCCATCACCCGCCACCCGTGGGCGCTCGGGCCGGCGATGTGCACCACCAGGCCGTCCGGCGACGCCTCGCCGTCGCGCAGGGCCTCGTTCACCGCCTCGTAGTCGCGTTCCCCGAAGCCGTCCGCCTCGTACAGCACTCCGACGGGCATGTCCCCTCCCTCGTCGCCGGGCGCCCGGCGCGTCCGGTGCCCCGATCCTCCGCCCGGGGGGGCGGCCCGGGCACGCGGTGGCGACCGGAGCACCGGTGGGGGGCCCACCGGAGCTGTTCAGCCGGCGTCCGGTCCGGCGGCCAGCCGCGCCGTGAGCCAGCGCGCGAGGCCCAGGCCCGCGTACGGGTCGTCCGGGGGCAGTCCCTCGTGGCGCGCGAACGCGTACACGGGGCGGGTGGCGGCCTCACGCCCCAACAGGGCGGCCCACGCCTCGCGTTCGGCGTCGGTGTACCGCTCGGCGCGGAGGCGCACGTAGGCGTGCGGCCCGGAATGGAGGGCGCCGGGCACGGGCCCCTCGCGGTGCGTCAGGCACACGGTCGCCCCCGCGGCGGCGACCGCGTCGCGCACGGCCGGCACGTCCCAGGACGGGTCCTTCAGCTCCAGCGTCAGCGGGAGGCCGGGCAGCACGTCGCGCAGCAGCGCCTCGAGGACGGCGTCGTCGCGCGTGCGGTGCTCGGGCACCGGCACCAGCACCGTCGCCAGACGGGCGCCGAGCGGCGCCACCGAGGCGCGGAACGCCTCGCGGACGCGGTCGCCGGGCGGCGGCGGGAACGCGCGGGCGTGGGTCAGCGCCCGGTGGGCCTTGACGGCGAACCGGAACCCGCCGGGCACCGCCGCGGCCCACCGCGCGACCACCTCGGGCGACTGCAGCCGGTGGAACGTGCCGTTGACCTCGCATGCGCCCAGGTGGCGGGCGTAGTGCGCCAGGAAGTCGTCGCGGCGGAGGCCGCGCGGGTACAGCGCCGGGCTCCACTCCGGGTACGACCAGCCGGAGGTCCCGACGAGTGCGGTCACGGGTGCGCGGCCGCGTCCACCTCGTCGACCCACCGCGCGTACAGCCGCTCCACGTCGCCCAGCGACATGTCGGGCAGCAGCTCGCGCTGCCCGTCGCTCAGGGAGCGCAGCCAGCGGGCCCGGCGGGACATCTCCTGCACGTCCGGCATCTCGTCGGCGGGCGGGGTGTGCGTGGGGGCTCCGGGCGGCACGTGACTATGATCGGCCATCGGGGGTGCGGTCTTGCCTAGGGGATCCTCTACGGGATGCGCCGCGATCGTGGTCGCGGCGGGGTCGGGTGAGCGCCTGGGAGCCGGGGTGCCCAAGGCCCTGGTGCCCCTGCGGGGGCGCCCCATGCTGGCCTGGTGCCTCGAGGCGCTGGCGGCGTCCGGCGCGGTGACCCACCTCGTGATCGTGGCACCCGCGGGCTGGGAGGGCGAGGCCCGCCGCGCCGTGCCGTCCGGCCTGCCCGCGGCCGCCGTCGTCCCCGGCGGGGCCACCCGGGCGCGATCGGTGGCGCGCGGGCTCGCCGCCGTGCCGGACGGCGTGGAGCGCGTGCTGGTGCACGATGCGGCGCGCCCGCTGCTGCGGGCGACGGACGTGCGGGCCGTCCTCGACGGCCTGGACGGCCACGACGGGGCGCTGGCGGCCGCGCCTCTCGCGGACACGCTCAAGCGGGTCGCCGAGGACGGGACCGTGACCGGCACGCCCGACCGCGCCGGCCTGTGGCGGGCCCAGACGCCGCAGGCCTTCCGCACGGGCGTCCTGCGGCGGGCCGTGGCCCGGGCCGAGGGGGAGGGCGGCCTGGACGCCGCCACCGACTGCAGCGCGCTGGTCACGGCCGCCGGGGGGCGGGTGGCGGTGGTGGCCCTCACCGCGGAGAACCTGAAGGTCACCACGCCCGCCGACCTCGCGCTCGCCGACCTCGTGCTGGCGGCCCGCGGGGACGCCGCTCCGGCCGGCGCCCGCGCGCGGGCGCCCCAGGGCGCCGAGCCCGTCGGGTAGGGTCGGCCGCCGTGCTCACCGACTACCACATGCACCTCCAGCCCGACGGAGTCGCGGAGCGGCGGGAGGCCGCCGCCACCTGGGAGGCGCACGGCGGTCCGCTGTCGGTGGACTGGATACGGCGGTACGTGGAGGCGGCGCGCCGCCGGGCGGTGGGGGAGATCGCCCTCACCGAGCACGTCTACCGGTTCGCCGCGGTCCGCGACTGGCACGACGTGCCCTTCTGGCGGGAGGAGGCGACCGAGGACGTGGACGCCTACTGCGCCGCGGTCGCCGAGGCCCGGGCGGAGGGCCTGCCCGTCCTGCTCGGCGTCGAGATGGACTGGCTGCCCCACCGCCGCGACGAGATCGCCGCGTTCCTGGCCGCGCACCCCTTCGACATCGTCCTGGGCTCGGTGCACTACCTCGGCGACCTCGGGGTCGACGCGCCCGGGGCGCCGGCCACGGCCGCGCTCGGGGCGGAGGCCGTGTGGGACCGCTACCTGGACGAGTTCGTCGCCGCGGCCCGCTCGGGCCTGTTCGACGTGATGGCCCACCCCGACCTGCCCAAGGTGTTCGGGCACCCGGCCCCCGAGCCGGCCCGGGCCCGCTTCGACGAGGTGGTGGCCGCCGTGGCGGAGGCGGGGGTGGCGATCGAGTGCTCGTCGGCCGGGCTGCGCAAGGCGGTCCGCGAGCTGTACCCGGAGCCCGACCTGCTGCGCCGCTTCCGCGAGGCCGGAGTGCCGGCGACCCTCGCCAGCGACGCCCACCGGCCCGAGGACGTCGCGGCCGACTACAGCACCGCCGTCGCCGCGCTCCGGGGCGCCGGCTACACCGAGATCACCCGGTTCCGGTCGCGGGTGCCGGAGCCCACGCCGATCCGCACGTGGTCATGAGGATCGGCAGCGGCATCGACGCCCACCGCTTCGGGTCGGGCCGCCCGCTCATGCTGGGCACCGTCGAGATCGGCGCCGACGGCGGCCTCGAGGGGCACAGCGACGGGGACGTGGTGGCGCACGCGCTGTGCGACGCATTGCTGGCCGCCGCCGGTGGTCCCGACATCGGCGTGCTGTTCCCCTCCGGGGACACCCGGTGGGACGGGGTCTCCGGCGCCCGCATGCTCGAGGAGGTGCGCGACACCGTCACCGCCTCGGGCTGGCGGCTGGTGAACGCCCACGCGGTCGTGGTGTGCGAGCGCCCGCGCCTGTCGCCGCACCGCGACGCGATGCAGCGCGCGATGTCCGGCCTGCTGGGCGCTCCGGTGAGCGTGCACGCGACGACCACCGACGGCATGGGGTTCACCGGGCGCGGCGAGGGCGTCGCCTGCCAGGCGGTGGCGCTGCTGGCGAGGCACGGGGAGGGCTAGGTGGCGGGCGACACGATAGGCGCGCAGACGGGCACCCGGCTGTACGACACGCTCACGCGCGGCAAGGCGCCGGTGGAGCCGGGCCCCGGCGGCACGGTGCGCATGTACGTGTGCGGGCCGACGGTGTACGGGCCCATCCACATCGGCAACGCGCGGCCGTTCGTGGTGTTCTCGCTGCTCAAGCGCTTCCTGCAGCACCGCGGCCACCGCGTGGTGCTGGTCAGCAACCTCACCGACGTCAACGACAAGATCTACGCCGCCGCGGCGCGCGAGGGCGTGGGCTCGGCCGCCCTCGCCGAGCGGTACGGCCGCCAGTACCGGGACGACACGGACCGGCTGGGTCTCGGCAGGCCCGACGTGGAGCCGACGGTCACGGGCTCGCTGCCCGGCATCGTGGCGCTGATCGCCCGCCTGGTGGACCGCGGGCTGGCGTATCCTGCCGGCGGCGACGTCTACTTCCGCGTCGACCGCTTCCCGCGCTACGGCGCGCTGTCGGGACGCCGGCTGGACGAGATGATCTCGGGCGAGCCGGGCGAGGCCAAGGAGAACCCCCTCGACTTCGCCCTCTGGAAGGGCCGCAAGGAGGGGGAGGACACCTGGTGGGACTCCCCGTGGGGCCCCGGCCGTCCGGGTTGGCACATCGAGTGCTCGGCCATGGCGGAGGAGGCCCTCGGGCTCGACTTCGAGATCCACGGCGGCGGCATCGACCTGGTCTTCCCGCACCACGAGAACGAGATCGCCCAGACCGAGGGTGCGCACGACCAGCGCATGGCCAAGCTCTGGGTGCACAACGAGATGCTCGAGCTGGGCGGCAAGATGAGCAAGAGCGAGGGCAACATCGTGCTGCTGCGCGACGTGCTCGACCGCTGGCCGGCGGAGAACGTGATCATGTTCTTCGTGCGGGCCCACCACCGCTCCAAGCTCCCGTTCAGCGACGACGCGATGGAGGAGGCGGGGCGCATATGCGCCCGCATCCGCAACGCGGCCCGCGCCCTCGACCGGGCCGCCGCCGCTCCGGGGGACGCCGTGGACACCGCGCTCGCGGGCGCACTGGTGCAGGCCCGCACCGCCTTCACCGACGCGCTGGACGACGACTTCGGCACGCCCGCGGCCCTCGCGGCCGTGTTCGACCTGGTCGGGGCGGTCAACCGCGCGGTCGACGGGCCCACCCGCCCGTCGCTGGCGCAGGTGCAGGCCACCCGGGTCCAGCTCGCCGAGATGCTGCACATCCTGGGCCTGGGCGCGCTGGCGGCGGACGGGGCCGACCCCGTGCCCGACGAGGTGCGTCGTCTGGTGGCCGCCCGGGACGACGCCCGTGGTCGCCGGGACTTCGCCGCGGCCGACGATCTGCGCGCGCGCATCCAGGAGCACGGCTGGGACGTGCGCGACACGCCGGAGGGCCCGCAGGTCACACCGCTGTGAGGGGGGCGGACGAGGTGGTCTACGGCCGCAACCCCGTCCGCGAGCTCGTCGCCGCCGGGCGCCGGCCCGTGCGTGAGGTGTGGGCGCTGCCGCAGGTGGCCGAGGAGCCGTGGCTGGCCGGCCTGCCCGTGCGACGCCGCGACCGCGCGGAGCTCGCACGGGCGTGCGGCAACGGGGACCACCAGGGCGTGGTCGCCCTCACGGCGCCGTACCCCTACGTGGAGGCGCGGGACGTGCTCGAGCGGAGCGGCCCCGTGGCCTGTCTCGACGGTGCGCAGGATCCCCGCAACCTGGGCGCCATCTGCCGCGTCTCCGACGCCGCCGGCGCCGCGGGCGTCGTCATCACCTCCCGCGGCTCCCCCGGGGTCACCCCCACGGTGTGCAAGGCCTCCGCCGGCGCGGTGGAGCACCTCGCCATCGCCCGCGCCGACAACATGGTGGGCTGGCTGCAGGAGGCGCGCGACCGGGGCCGCCAGCTGGTGGGCGCGGACCCGGAGGGGGGTCGCGACTACACGGACGCCGGCATCGCCGCCGACGCCGTCATCGTGCTCGGCAGCGAGGGTGCGGGTCTGCGGCCCCGCGTCGCACGGGCGTGTGACGTGCTGGTGGCGATCCCGATGCGCGGTCGCGTGGCGTCACTCAACATCTCCGTGGCGGCGGCCCTGCTGCTGTTCGAGGCCGGCCGCTAGCGCGGCGTCTCGCGACCGGGTGACGTCGCTGTGACGTCACCCCGGCCGCGTCGCGGCCTCACAGCGCGTCGCCCGGGCCGTTTCACAACGCGCCCCGGCGCGATGTTCGTTGCACTCAGCACTTCCGCTCGTCGCCGCGAGCGCATAGGATCGCGCGCAACCCGCAAGCAGTCTCTACCTGAGATTGAGACGAAGGCTGTGTGCCCCATGTCGTTCGCGCTCTCCCGCTCCTCGTCGCCCTCCTTCCGAGGCGGCGCGTACGTCAACCCTCAACCATGGATTGATACCGCTGACCGCACCCTGGTGGAGCGCGCGCGACGCGGCGACGCCCACGCGATGGACCGGATCGTCGAGCGTTACCGCGGATTCGTGCGGCTGAAGGCGAGCTCGTACTTCCTCGCCGGTGGCGAGGGTGAGGACCTCATCCAGGAGGGACTCATCGGGCTGTTCAAGGCGGTGCGCGACTACCGCCCGGACCGCGAGGCGTCGTTCCGCTCGTTCGCGGAACTGTGCATCACGCGCCAGATCATCACCGCGATCAAGACGGCGGCACGCAACAAGCACGCCCCGCTGAACACGTACGTGTCGTTCAGCCACTCCCGGGCGGGCGCCTCGAGCGACCAGGAGATGTCACTCGCCGAGATCCTCCCCGACGACCCGGCCGGCGACCCCGTCAACCAGGCCATCTCGTCCGAGGAGCTGCGGGCGCTGGTGGGCTGCCTGGGTGCGGTGCTCTCCGATCTCGAGAGCGCGGTGCTGACCATGTACCTGGAGGGGCGTTCCTACGAGGAGATCGCCGGGCTGCAGGGCTGCACGCCGAAGACCGTCGACAACGCGCTGCAGCGCGTGAAGCGGAAGGTGCTCGCGCACCTGCGCACCCGGGAGGTCGTGGACCTGCGCTGAGGGACGGGCGCCGCGGCGGAGGGCCGCGGCGCCCGTCCCGGGTGGGTCCGGCGGGTGGCGGCCGCTAAGGTCTGGCACGTCGCATCCGTCGAAGGGAGTCCGGCCCGTGGGCATCATCCAGAGGATCTCGGCGATCTTCCGGGCCAAGGCCAGCGCCGCGCTGGACCGGGCGGAGGACCCGCGCGAGATGCTCGACTACTCGTACGAGCGGCAGCTGGAGATGCTCCAGAAGGTCCGCCGCGGGGTCGCGGACGTCGCGACCAGCAAGAAGCGGATCGAGCTGCAGGCCGCCAAGCTCGAGCAGAGCGTCACCAAGCTCGACGGCCAGGCGCGTGCCGCGCTGCAGGCCGGGCGCGAGGACCTGGCGCGCGTGGCCCTGGAGCGCAAGAAGGGCGTGCAGGTCCAGCTGCAGGGCCTCGACGAGCAGCGCGCGCAGCTCCAGGGGGAGCAGGACAAGCTGGTGACGGCCGAGCAGCGCCTGACGGCCCGGGTCGAGGCCTTCCGCACGCAGAAGGAGACGATCAAGGCGCAGTACACCGCCGCGGAGGCCCAGACCCGGATCGGCGAGGCCGTCACCGGCATCTCCGAGGAGATGGGCGACGTGGGCATGGCCATGAACCGCGCGCAGGACAAGGTCGACACCATGCGCGCCCGCGCGGGGGCCATCGACGAGCTCCTGGAGTCCGGGGCACTCGAGGACCTCGGCTCCCCGGGCACCGACGCCCTCGACCGCGAGCTGGCGAAGCTCAGCGCGGGGTCCGGGGTCGACGCCGAGCTGGCCGCGCTCAAGAAGGAGATCGGGGGCGGCACCGCCCCCGCCGCCGGGGAACTGGGGCAGGGCACCGGCACGTGATCGTGCGCGTCCTCGGGGAGGGGCAGTTCCGGCTGCCGGGGGCGCTGCACGAGGCCGTCAACGCCCTCGACGACGACGTCCTGCGGGCCGTCGAGGCCGGCGACGACGACGCCTTCGCGCGGGCGCTGGCGGCCCTGGTGGCGTTCATCCGCGAGCGGGGCACGCCCGTGCCCCCGCACGAGCTGATCGGCTCCGACGCCATCGTGCCCCGGCCGGAGTCGCCCCTGTACGAGGCGCGGTCGCTGCTGGCGGGCGACGGCCTCATCCCGGGGTAGAGGAGTAGCCGGGCACCCGCGCGGCCGAGTGCCGCGCGCCGGCCCGCGCGAGCCCCTCACGGGCGACCCCGTCACCGCCCCATCGGCCGCCGGGAGGCAGCCCCGGGATCAGACGGGGGCGCCCCACACCGGGAAGCAGCGGTCCCGGTCGGTCTCCATCGGCAGCAGGTCCTGCAGGCCGCGGCGAACGCGCTCCTCGGCCCCGTCGTCACGGCCACCCGCCCCGGGGACCACGGGGTGGAAGCGCCCCGTGCGCGGGGCGTGCACCAGGTGCACGGGCCCGTCCGGGCCGGTGGCCGTGAACACCGCGCACAGCAGGTGGGCGGCGAGCCCGCGCGCCACGAGGGCGCGCTCCGCGCGCTGCACCGCGTCCACCAGGTCGGACAGGGAGTCGTCGTCCTCGAGCACGAACCACTGGAAGCCGAAGTCGTCGCACAGGCGGCGCAGGGTGGTGCCGCGCGAGCGCCCCGCCTCGGCCAGCACCGCGGCGAGCTCGGAGATGAGCGACGAGAAGGCCGCGGCGTCGACGGGGGTGATGCAGACGGCCGCCCGGCGCTCGGCCGTGAGGCCGAGGCGCTCCTGCAGCGCCGGCGCCGCGGGCACGAGGTGGGCGAGAGTCTCGGCGCCGTCCCGGCGGGCGGCGCGCCCCCTGCGGATGAAGCCGTTCAGCGTCATGCGCGGCAGCCGGTGGTGGAGGTCACCGGGCCGATGATACGCCGCCGTCCGTATTACCCTGGGAGGGCTGTGGAACGTTTCCCCCTCCCCGTCTCGCGCTGGGCGCTGCCCTTCCTGGCGCTGTTCGCCCCGCGCGGCGGGGAGGTGCGTGTGCACGACGAGGTGGTCGAGGCCCGCCTCGGGGTGATGGGCAGCGCGCGGGTGCCCATCGCCGACATCGAGCGCATCAGCCACATGCGGTGGCCGTGGTGGGGCGGCGTCGGCGTCCGCATCGGCCGCGGCCTCGTCGCCTTCGCGGCCACGTCCGGGCGCGCGGTCGTGCTGGAGCTGGCGCGGCCGGTGAGCGTGCGCGCTCCCCTGCCCTGGACCACGCGCCGGCTCGTGCTGGTGGTCGACCGGCCCGAGCACCTGGCGGCCGCCGTCGCCGCCCGGCGCTCCCTGCTGGGCCCCGGCGCCCCGGGGGACGCCGGGGAGGGGGATCAGCCCTCGACGGGCTGAAGCACCACCAGCTGGTTCCCGTCCGGGTCGAACACGTCCAGCATCCGGGCGCCGCCGAGGTCGTCGATCGACCCCATCTTGACGCCCTTCGCGCTCAGCTCCGACTGGAGCGCGTCCAGGTCGTCCGTGCCCAGCACCACCGTGGCGCCGCCGCCCTGGGGCGCGACGGCGAGCTCGCCGGACAGGGCCAGGCGCACCGAGCCCGTGTCGAACTCGGCCCAGTCGTTGCCCTCGCGGCGTGCGAGCGTGAGCCCCAGCACGCCCTCGTAGAAGTCGATCGCCCGGTTCATGTTGCACACCTGGTAGAAGACCGTGTCGATCCCCGTGAGCCGGCCCATGCGTTCCCCTCCGCTCGATGACCGGGCGAGTCTAGTGGGGGCGCGGCGAGGCGCGGAGGCCGCATGCGGGGCGGCCGGGCGGAGCGGTGGCGCGGTCGTCGCGGAGGAGGCCGGCGCCGGCTGACGCGGCGTGGGTGCGCGACGGGGCGACGGGGCCCGGCCGGCGCACCCGGCCCCGGGCGCCCCGTCCGGGTGGACGGGGCGGCGCCGGGGTGCGGGGGTGCTACAGGGCGGTCGCGGCGCGGAGCGCGGGACCGGCGATCCAGCCGCTGGCGCGGCGGCGGCGCGGCGTGGGACGGGACGTCCCGCACAGCGCGGCGCAGAGCGTGAGGGCGACGCGGTAGCCGCTGTCGTCCTCGGCGCCCGTGAGCAGGAGGGTGCCCGCGGACCGGCCGGCGAGCGTCTGCACCATGCGGCGCGGACGGTCGGCGACGATCACGAGCGGCCGCTCGTCCTGCAGGAGCTCCTCGGTGAGGTCGCTCCAGCCCCGCTCCTCGCCCCGCAGGTCCAGCATGAGCACGTCCCCGTGCGCGGGCGGGAGCCCGGCGACCCGCGCGGGGTCGGCGGCGAAGGTGGAGTGGCCGAGACGCCGGACCGTCTCCTCCAGGATGTCGCGGTCGGAGCCCTCGGGACCCAGGACGACGATGTCGAGCATTGTCATTTTCTTCGATTCCCCTCAGAACGAGATTCGGCGCGACGGGCCGCGGCGTGAGCACTCCGCGCGGTCCGTCAGGACGCGGTCGGTCGAGCCGTGGGCACGCCACGGCGACCGGGGAATCGCGCCTTAGCCGGGTCTGAGGGCGACCGCGCGGTACCCCGCCGAGCCGGCGCCGCGCGCGGCGACGATCGTCTGGAGGTGGAGGCGCGGGATGCGGGGCGTCAGCGCGGCGAGGAGCAGCGCGAGCGGGAAGAGCAGGAGGATGGCGCCCGACGACTGGCTGCCGGCGCCCGGGAACGCGTACCCGGCGAGGATCTCCAGGAGGCTCGCGTGGTCGCGGCTGGGCGGGGTGTACGGCGGGCTCGTGAGCTCGAGCGGCTCGTCGGCGACGCGGGCGGCCCGCGGCGACACGACGGTGACCGCCGGAGCGGTGCGCTCGGGCGAGGTCGCGATGCGCTGCGGGGCCAGGGGCTGCTCGGTGGGACCGCGGATGAGCGTCTGCGCCGGGTAGGCGTCCTGCTCGTTCAGCCGCTGCACCACCGGAGCAGCCGTGGCCCGGGGGGCCACCGGCGCGACGACCGGCTTCGCGGCCGGGCGCACCACCGGGGTGTCGGGCACGACCGGGACCGACGGCGCGGTCCAGGTGTCGCCACCCGTGGCGTCGCGGCCCGTGGTGGGCACCGCCACGGCCGTCGGGGTGTCGGGGCGGCCGCCGGGGGTCGTGAGGACCGGGGGCGGCGCCGTCGGCAGGTCGGGACGCGCCGCGACCGGCACGTCGACCGGGATGAGGATGATGGGGGTGGAGCTGGGCGGCGCCACGGGTCCGCTGTCCGTGGGGGGCACGTACGGACCGGGTGCCGGCTCCGGGACCGGAGCGGGCTCCGGCTCGGGGGTCGGCTCGGGCGCCGGCTCGGGAGGCGGCTGCTCGCCCGTGGGCGTCTCGCCGGCGGCCGGCGGGGGCGCCTCGCCCGTGCCGGTGGCCGGCTGCTCCGTGGGCGTGGCCTGCGGCGGGGCCGCCTGCTCCTGCCCGGGCGGCGGGGCGTAGGGCTCTGCCGTCGCCTGACCGAACGCGGGGGACACCGTCACCAGACTGGCCACGAGGGCGCCCACGAGCATGCCGACGATCCGCGAACGACGTCGCGGGGTCGGAGCGCTGCGCATGGCCCTCGGGTGGTGCACGGGGTCGATGCCCTCCTGCAATGGGTCGGCGGTACCATAACCCGGCGCCACTGCCGAAGAGAAGGGCTCGGCGCAACCCCCGCGCGTGGGGTGTCGCGGCCGCTCCCCCGGGCAGGCCCGTGGGGGACCGGATGGGGGGTTCTGGCGGATCGCCGCGCCGTGATCCGTGCGGCGGGGCCATCGGGACCCCCGTCTAGCATCGGCCGGGTGTCGGTCCTCGGCCAGCTGCTGCTCCCCATCGAGACCCCGCGCCCCGCCGGGGCGGCACCGGCCCTGTCCGACCGCCTCTGCGCCCTGCTGGTCCGCCGCGGCCGGCCCCTCGAGACGGGCCACGTGGCCGCTCAGCTGCTCAACCTCCGCCGCTGCCCCGAGAACCTGCAGCGGCGCCTCGTGGCCGAGATCGTCGCGTCCGACGGGCGTCTCGCCTGGCTCGGGCGCGACCTCGTGGGGCTGGCCCCGCCGGAGTGGGCCACCTCCGACGTGCGCGACGCCACCTTCTGCGTGGTCGACCTGGAGACCACCGGCGGCGCGCCGGGCTCCTCCCGCATCACGGAGATCGGTGCGGTGCGGGTCGCCGGCCTGCGCATCGTCGAGCGGTTCACCACGCTGGTCGACCCGGGGGTGCCGATCCCGTCGTTCATCACGGCGATCACCGGGATCGACGACGACATGGTGCTGGGCATGCCCGACGTCGGGCGCGCGCTCGGGCTGTTCACGGAGTTCGCCGGTGAGGACGTGCTCGTGGCCCACAACGCCCCCTTCGACCTGCGCTTCCTCAACTATGAGCGGCGGCGCCTGCTGGGCACGTACTTCACCCAGCCGTGGCTCGACACGTTGGCCCTCAGCCGCCGGCTGCTGGCGGGCCGGGTCGGCCGCCACGACCTGTCGACGCTGGCCGACTGGGCGGACACCTCCGTGCGGCCCTGCCACCGGGCGCTGCCCGACGCCGAGGCGACGGCCGAACTGCTGGTGCGCCTGCTGGACATGCTCGCCGAGCACGGGCACCACACGCTCGAGCGGGCGGTGTCCTTCGCCGCGCCCGGGGGCACCCGCTACGCCTACAAGCTCGCCCTGGCGGAGGACCTGCCGACGAGCCCGGGCGTCTACCTGATGCGCGATCGCGACGGCGACGTCCTCTACGTGGGCAAGGCGCGCGACCTGCGCCGCCGCGTGCGCGCCTACTTCGGGCCGGGCGGCCGTCACGGCCGCCTGATCGGGCGGGCGATCGAGCGGCTCGAGCGCGTCGACCACGAGTGCTGCGATACGGAGATGGACGCCCTGCTGCGGGAGGGCGTCCTGCTGCGCGCCCTCCGCCCCCCCTGCAACCGGCGGGGACTGGGCACGGCCGCGCGCTACCTGTGGCTGCCCGAGGACGGGGGCACGCGCCCGCGCGTGACGGTCACGGATCCCGTCACGGGCGTCCTGGCCGGCCCGGTGCGCCCGGGCCGCGCGCTGGACCGCGCGCTCGACCTCCTGGCCGAGCTGTACCCCGAGCACGACCCCGCGGCGGCGGGCGAGGTGGCCGACCTGCTGGGGCGGGCCCCCGTGGCCGGACTCGCCGGGCTCGGCCGGCGGCTGGCCGCGGCGGCGGCCGCCGGGGCGTGGACGGCCGCGCGCGAGGAGGACAGGGCGCGGGTGTCCGCGCTGGTGGACCTGGTGCGGGCGCTGGCGCGGATGCGGGCCCTGGCCGGACGTCGCGCCGTGCTGTGCGAGCCCGTGCACGGCGGGGGCGTCGCCCTGTTCGGGGTGGCCGGCGGGCGGGTGGTGCGGCGCATGGTCGCCGACGCCGACCTCTGGCGGCCCGCGGCGGTGGCCGTCCTGGACGCCGTGCGCCGGCGGCGGCTGCCGGACGGCCCCATCGCCCTGGAGGCATTCGACGAGGCCCTCATCGTGGAGGCGCGCTGCCGGGAGCTGGGCGCCCGCGCGGTGCCGGTCGCGGCCGACGGTCCCCGGCGTCCCGACCTGGAGCGCATCGGCACCGCCGTGGCCGCCACCCGCCGGCGCCGGGCGCCGGCCCTGGCGGCGTGAGCGTGCGCCTCCCCGGGCCGGCCCGCCGCACGCCGTGACGGCCGGGCGGGGCGCGCCGGCCGCCCGCCCCACCGCCGCGGCGCCGCTGCCGCTGACCGGCCGCTACGCCTTCGGCGGCCGTCAGGCCGCGGAGGGGCTGCGCGCGTGGGCCGCGTCGGCCGGCGTGCGCCTGCGCATCGAGGACTGCGGGGAGGACCCGGCCCGGGCCGGGCGCCTCGCGGCGGAGCTGGGGCGGCGGGCCGACCTGCTGTTCGGCCCCTACGGCAGCGGGCCAGCGCGGGGCGCGGCGGAGGCGCTGGCCGGTGCCGACGTCGTGATGTGGAACCACGGGGGCGCGGCCGTGCCGCACCGCGGCGCCCGGGTGGTGGACGTGCTCGCGCCCGCCGACCGCTACTGGACGGGCCTCGCGGAGGCCGTCGGGGACGGGGACGTGCTGGACGCCGCCGTGGTCGTGTGCGCGCCCTCGCCCTTCGGCCGGGCCGTCGCGGCGGGCGCGGTGCGGGCGCTCGCCCGGGCCGGCCGGGCGCCCCTCGCGATCGGCGTCTTCACCGGCGCGACGGCGGCCGGGGTGACCGAGCAGGCCCGGGCGCTCGGCGCCCGGCTGGTGGTGGGCTGCGGGAGGCTGGAGGACGACCTGGCCCTCGGCGCGGCCCTGGCCGGCGGCGGGGAGGCGGTCGCCCTGGTGGCGTGCGGGGTGGCCGAGGCCGCCGCCGCGCTGGGGGACGCCGTCGTGGGCTGGATCGGGCCGAGCCAGTGGGCCCCCGACGGCCCGCCGCCCCCCGTGCCGCTGCCGCCGGCCTGCGGCTACCCGGCGGCCCAGGCGCTCGCGGCGGGCATCGTGGCCGCCCGGGCGCTGGCCCGGGCGGGGTCGTCCGCGCCCGATGACCTGTGGGAGGCGGCGCGGGCACTGCGCACCGCGACCTTCCTGGGCCCGTTCGCCGTCGACGCCGACGGGCGCCAGCTGGCGGCGACCCCGCGCATCGTGCGCTGGGAGCCGGGCGACGTCGGCCCGGTGATGCGCACGGCCTGGGCCCCGCCCGCCCCGTAGGCGCGGTCGCGTGGGCGCCGCGCGAAGGTGACACACTCCCGGCGATGGTCCACCCGGCCGACCCCGCCGCCGCCGCGCGCCTCGTGGAGTGGTTCGGGCGGGAGGGGGCCGACCTTCCCTGGCGCCGCACGCGCGACCGCTACGCGGTGCTGGTGGCCGAGGCCCAGCTGCAGGCGACCCCGGTGGCCCGGGTGCTCCCCTACTACGTGCGCTGGATGGAGCGCTGGCCCACCCCCCACAGCCTCGCCGAGGCGCCGCTGGGCGACGTCCTGGCGGCCTGGCAGGGCCTGGGGTACCCGCGTCGTGCCCGCAACCTCCACGCCGCCGCCCGCCTGATCGCCCGGAGCGGGTGGCCGCCCGCGGACCGGCTCACCGACCTGCCGGGCGTGGGTCCGTACACGGCCGCCGCGCTGCGCTGCTTCGCCGACGGGGAGGACGTCCTGCCGGTGGACGTCAACGTGGCCCGGGTGCTGCGGCGCCGGTTCCCGGGCGGGTGGCCGGGCGCGCCGGCGGGTGCCGCCTGGGAGTGCGGCCAGGCGCTGATGGACCTCGGCCGCCTGTGGTGCCGCGCCCGGACGCCGGGGTGCGACGCCGGGTGCCCGCTGCGGGCGGGGTGCCCCGCCGCCGACTCCGGCGACCCCCTGGGCACCGACCCGCCCCGGCGGCGCCAGGGGCGGTACGAGGGCTCCCTGCGGCAGCGGCGCGGCGCGGTGCTCGCCGCCCTCGCCCGCGGCGAGCGGGTCGACCGCGCGGGCGACCCGGAGGCGGTCGACAGCCTCGCGGCCGAGGGGCTCGTCGCCCTCGCGGGCGCGCACGTGCTGCCGGCCGAGACGTCCACGCCCCCGGCGGTCCCGGGCTGAGATGGGGGAGCGTCGCGTCGTGGTGGCCGCGCTGATCGAGCGCGGCGGGAGGGTCCTGGTGAGCCAGCGGCTGCCCGATGCCGGCCAGCCGAACCGGTGGGAGTTCCCGGGCGGCAAGCGGGAGCGCGGCGAGAGCGACCGCGCCGCGCTGCGCCGCGAGCTCAACGAGGAGCTGGGGATCGACCTCGCCGTGGGGTCGCGGGTGTGGACGGCGCCGGCGGGCCCCCTGGAGCTGCGCTTCTACCGGTGCGGCTGGCGCCCGGGCCTGCGCCCGCGCCCCCTCGGGGTCGTGCAGTTCCGGTGGGTGCGCCGGGAGGACCTGCCCGGCTACTGCTTCCCCCCCGCCGACGACGGCCTGGTGGCCGCGCTCGCGGACGGCGCGCTGCGCGCCCCCGGGCCCCGTACCCGGCGGGGGCGCCGGGCCTCCGCGGCCGGGGGACTGCACTAAGATCCGTCGACCCACACGGAGGTGTCCATTGGCGAAGGCAAAGCGCGAGCGTCGGAGCAGCATCCGGAACATGTCCGCGGGCGACGACGCCCTCGAGGCCCTCGAGCGCCTCGAGCGCCTCGAGCGCCAGGAGCGGGAGGCCGATCGCCCGCGCGGTGAGGACGAGCCCGTCGCGCCCCCGGACGGGGACGGCGCCGAGCGCTAGTGGGACGCCCCGGCGCCGCCGCGGGGGCGGCGGCGCCCGACGCGCGTCAGGACTTGCGCCGGGTGAAGGGTTCCCCGGTGACCAGGAAGCGGACGCGGCCGCCCAGCTCGGCCCCGTTGTTGGCGACCCGCTCCAGGTGACGCGCCACCAGCACCGCGGCCGCGCCCCACGCGCGCGTCTCGGGCTCGTCGGGGGAGTTGCCCACCGCGGTGAGCACCTCGCCCAGCCGCGCACGCACGCTCTGCGCCTGCTCGGCGGCGCGCTCCCCCAGGGTCACGTCGCCGCGGGCGATCGCCTGCACGGCGAGGGCGAGCGTGTCGACGGCCTGGGCGCTCATCCGGCGGATGAGGTCGCCCACCTCGGGCTGCGCGCCCTCCGGCCGGACGGACCGGGCGAGGTCGGCGACCGCGACCGCGAGGTCGCCCACCCGCTCCAGGGCGATGACCGCGATGAGGCCCACGTGCAGCAGGCGCTGGTCCACGGCGACCGGCGACTCGAGCAGCTGGATGTTGAAGATCCGGCGGTCGAGCTCGGCGCAGCGCTCGTCGACCCGGTCGTCCCCCTCGATGACCGCCGCGGCGGCCTCGCGGTCCATGTCCTCCCATGCCGCCACCGCACGCTCGACCTGCGCGAGCGCGATGCTCGCCATCTCGACCATGCCCGCACGCAGCGATTCGATCTCGGAGGCGAAGTGCAGTCGGATGGCGGCCATCCCGTCAAGCGTACGACCGCCCGCCCCCCGGCGGAAGGCGGGCGGGCCGCCCGTCGGGCCCCGGCGGGCCCCCCGAGGCGTTCCGGGGGGGCCGCCGGGACGGGTTTCACCGCTCCGTCACACCTCGGGCGGGATCACCGGCCGGTGGGCAGGGGGTCCCCGGCGAGGGCGGGCACCGCGTCCACGGTGGCGATGAGCGGGCTGCCGGCGCTGGTCCGCGTGAAGCGGACGTGGCCGTCGCGGGCCACCAGCCGCCGGAGGGCGGCGCGGGTGGCGGGCGCGGGCGGGAGCCCGAGCGCGCACCGCGCCCGCAGCACCAGCGCGGTGGGGTTGGCCTCGGTGGGACGGCGGCCGCCGAAGGCCGCGTAGCCGCCGTCGGCGGCGCGCTGCCGGGCGAGCCACGCGACCGCGGCCCGCACGCCCGGGTCGGACCGCCGGACGCCGGCGGCCGCGAGCGCCTCCAGGACGAGGGCGGTGCTGTCCACGGCGTCGGGGCCGCCGCGCCGGAGCGCGAAGCCCCAGCCCCCGGTGCCGCGCGTCCCGCGCAGGGCCGCGACGGCCCCGGGCGGCACACGGTGCCCGGCGGCGCGCAGGGCGAGGATCGCGAGCGACTGGTCGAAGGCCGACACCCCGAACCGCCCGTCGGCGTACGACCGGCGGATGCGCCCCACGTAGTCGACGCCGCCGAACCGGGCCGGGTCCTGCCCGGCCGCCACCGCGGCCAGCACGACCTTGCCCGCGGCGCCGGGTGTCCGCGCGTAGGCGGGGGCGACCCGGGCGAGGACGCGGGCCCGTCCGCGCAGGGCCGCGGGCCGGCGTCCGGCGGCCCGCAGGGCGATGATCACGTCCGCCTGCTGGCCCGGGGCCATGCCCGCAGGCGCGCGCTGCGCCAGCCAGGCGGCACCCCGCTGGGCGGCGGCGCGGTCGGCGGGACCGGTGCAGGCGGGCGCGGCGGCCGCCGGCGCCGCCGGCAGGGCGAGCACCAGGGCGGCGGCGAGCGCGCGACCGGTCACGGGGTCACCCGGAAGGTCGTCGCGTTGATGCGGGCGATGCCGACGCGCTCCAGATTGCCCGCACCGTCGGTCGCCCGCGACCAGGCACGCCACAGCCCGGCGGCCAGGGGACGGCGCAGCGGCAGCGACCAGGCGCCGCCCGACGACCGGGCCCGGAGCCAGACGCGCCGCGTGCAGGGGACCACGGGACCGAGGCCGCCGCGGCGGCCCACGAAGCGGCACTGGGTGCCCACCCGGCGGGCGAGGGCCACCTCGACCCGCGCGACGTCCGAGCGGTCGGGGCCGGCGGAGCCCATCAGGGCCCGGGGCCGGCGGACGGCGGCCCCGGGACGCGGGAACGCGATGCGGCTCCCCGGCGCCACGGCGTCGGGCAGGAGCGCGGCCGCGGGCACGCCCACCGGGTCGGCCGCGGGCGGCGGGGTGGTCACGGCCGGCGCCGGGACGCTAAGGCGGCAGACGGCCGGGTCGCCCGCCGTGGTGCAGACCGCGCGCGCGGGACTCCGCACCTCGCCGGCGCGGGTCGCGGTGACGGCCTGGGGACCCGTCCCGGTGGCCGTGAACGTGACCCGCCCACCGGGACCGGCCGTGCGGGTGACGCCGCCGTAGACCACCGTGGCGCCCGTTGCCGGGGCCGCCGTGCCGTCGGGCGCGTGGCTCAGCACCGTGACCTCGAAGGGGCCGCCCCGCTCGACCACGTCGCCGGACACGGACAGGTCGAGCTCACGGGCCGAGAAGTCCTCCACGTAGGCCCACACGACGCGGTCGCCGTCCGACAGCGTGGTGGCGTCGGCGCCGGTCTGGCCGGCGACGTGGTTCACCGTGACGCGCCACGAGGGCGAGAACGAGGCCGGCATCGCGTCGGGCCCGATGCGCGTGACGAAGCTGCTCGGGCCGGCGCCGAGGTCGAACATCTGGAAGCCGACCGGCAGCCCCGCCGCGCCCGTGGCCCGCGCGAGCTGCGCGGTGGCACTGGTGCCGGGGACGGTGACCGAGTCGGCGTCGTCCGCGTCGCGCAGCACGACCGGCGCGGCGTCGAGCGACACGGGCGTCTCGGGCAGGAGGGTGGAGCCCGCGCCCTCGATGCGGACGGTGGCCGTGGCGGCGTTGGCCGCCGCGGGCAGGGCGGCCGCCGCGCAGGCGAGCGCGAGGGCGGTCAGGTGCACGCGGTGGCGGGCGCGACGCGCCGCCGCCGGGACCGGCGGGGTGGACATCATGGATCTCCTCTTTCCGCGAAGGAGCGTTGTCGTCGTCCACGGCCGGGGCAGGTCTCCTGACTCCCCGGTCGGACGTGGATTCCGCGCCTTCCCGGGGCTCCGCCCCAGTGGCCGGCGTGCCGTGCGCACGCCCGCGGGTCCACTCCCGGGTCACAGTGGCGGGACCGCGCCGGACTCTCACCGGCTTCCCTCTCGCACGCCCCGGGGGGCGACCACGGCCGAAAGCCCCGCCACCCTACCGGGAGGCGGGACGGCCCGCCGGGACGGGAGCCCCGGGATGTCGACGCGACGGGCGGTACCATCGCCCGCAGTGACGACCGCGGCGCCGGCCCCACCGCCCCCCCTGCTGCTGCGGGTGCCCGTGCTGGCGCAGGCCATCCGCTCGCCCGCGTGGAACTGCGTGGTGGTCACCGTGGCCCTGGTCGTCGGCCTCGGCCTCGACACCGTGGTGCCCCGGGGCGGGCAGCCCGTGCTGGGCCTGTGCGCCTGGCTGATCCTGCTGACCCTGCTGGTGGGCGCCACGCCGCTGGAGCGCGCCCAGACCGGGGTCGTGATCGTGGTCGCCACCTTCTTCGAGGTGGTCGGCTCGATCATCTGGGGCGTCTACGTCTACCGCTTCGACAACCTGCCGATGTTCGTGCCGCCCGGGCACGGCATGGTCTACCTGTTCGGCCTGCGGCTGAGCCAGACGGCGTGGGGGGCGCGCAACCGGGCGCTGCTGGTGCGGGCCGCGATCGCCGGCGCCCTGGGCTGGGCGCTGCTCGGCGTCACCGTGCTGGAGCGGCGGGACGTGGCGGGGGCCATCGGCGCGGTCGTCCTGGCGGGCTTCCTGGTGCGCGGCCGCAGCGCCCACGTGTACGCGGGCGTCTTCTTCTACGTGGCCGCCCTGGAGCTGTACGGCACCGCGATCGGCACCTGGTACTGGCTGCCGGAGGTGCCCGGCCTGGGCGTCCCGAACGGCAACCCGCCCAGCGGGATCGCCGGTGGTTACGTGTTCTTCGACATCGCGGCGATCACGCTGGCGCCGCTGCTGCTGGCGCTGCTGCGCCGGCTCCGGCCGGGCGGCGGCGTGCCGGGGCCCGTCGCCGTCGTCTCAGCCGCCGTTGACGCTCCAGTCGTACGGCAGGAAGCCGAGACGCCGGGCGCCGGCCAGCGCGGGGGGTAGGAGCGGCCGCAGGGCCGGCAGCAGGCGGCCGGGCCGGGCGGCGGTGAGCGTCCTCGTGAGCGCGGCGGGCACGCCCGGCAGCGGTGCGGCGACGCCGGCCGACCACAGGAGCACCGGGGACACGCGCACGCGCGCGCCCTCGCGGCGGGCGCCGCGCTGCTCGTCGGCCAGGAAGCGGCGGGCGTTGGCCACGAGCTCGTGCGGCAGGGCGCGGCCGTCGTAGGTGCGCAGCGGCGGCGAGCCCACCGCGGCGCCCGAGAGCGCCGCCCACGCGAGCCGCGTCCCCGCGCCGGCGCGACGGGCCATCTCCGCCAGCGTCATGTCCCGGCGTCCCACGTGGCAGCGGATCCGGTCGAACAGGCCGTCGACCTCGAGCACGGTGGCCACGGGCATCCGCTCGGCGACCAAGGCCAGCAGCGTCGCGTTGTGGGCGTTGAGCCAGAAGGCCGTGCGCTCGTGCGGCTCCAGGGCGGCGGGGTCGGCGGCCGCGACCTCCCGGCGGTAGGCGGCGAGGTCGGACGAGCGGCGCACCGCCTCGTAGTCCACCCGCCAGCCGTCGCTGCAGCGGTCCACCACCCGCGCCAGGCGCGCATGGTCCACATGCCCGGCCGCGGCCGGTCGGGCCGGGGTCATGGGAGGGGCGCCCCGCCCAGGTGCTCGGCGCAGGCCTCCTCGTGCGGCTGGGGCGCCACGGACACCAGCGTCACCTCGGCCGGCCACTCCGGCGGCGCGTGCCCCGCGTCCTCCGGCGGTGCCGTGACGACCGCCTGCCAGCGCACCACCGACATGCGCCACCCGATCTCCTCGAAGTCGCGCTGGAGGTCGTGCAGCAGGTCGGGCGGGCCGAGGAGCCGGTAGCTCACGGGCGGCGCGGGCGCGGGCGGGGGGACCGGATCGGCCACGTGTAGAGTCTGCCCGCTCGTGGCCGAGGACGTGTCGATCACCGGGGAGATCGCCCTCCTCTGGCGGGACGTGGACCCCTACGAGGGCGACGTCATCCTCCTGAGCCTCGACACCGACGAGACGCTCGCGCTGAACACGTTCGAGCTGCGGGGCGACCTCGCCGGGCGCTTCCCCGAGGGCACCCTCGAGGAGGGCATGCGCGTGCGCATCGTGTGCCGGCCGGACACGATGGAGGTCGTCAACCAGGAGACCGGCGAGACCTCCGACGAGGAGCGCGCCGTCGTGGTGGACGTCGAGGTGCTCGCGGGCTGAGTCCCCCGGCCGCCCGGCGGCCGGGGGACCGCGCGGCGCCCCCGGCGTCAGGCGGGCCCGAGCGCCCCCGTCGCGTCGCCCGCCACGCCGCCGTCCTTGAGCTCCACGAAGAACACGTGCGACGGGGTCTCGCCGATGTTCTCGCCGCGGTGGCGCTGCGCGTCCAGCCACCGCACCTGCCCGGCCTGGAGCTCCACGTCGCGGGTGGCCCCGCCGATCTCCAGCCGCCGCCGGAAGGAGCTGAGGGTGATCATCACGCTGTCGGGGTGGTCGTGCAGGTGGGTCCCCTGGCCCGGCTCGTCGCGGTACTCGAGCACGCGCACACGGTCGTTCTCGAAGACCACGCGGTACCTGTCGGGGTCGGTGACGGTCGGGTCGTCCACGGCTCCTCCTGTGGGTCGCCCCGCGCCCCCGCGCGGGGAGGTGGTGCCGCGATCCTCCGACGGACGGACGCGCCGTGTCGAGTCGGCGCACGCCGGGCGTGCGCCCGGACCGCAGGTGGGACGTGTGGGGCGCGCCGCGGCCGAACGGGTACCACCACGGCGTCCTCGGCATCGACACATGGAGGGGTCGCGATGGGATCACTGCTGTCCCGGGTCAGCGCGGGCGTCGGGCAGGCGCTCCGCGGATCGGGGGGCGCGCCGGGCGGGCGCCCCCGCGGCACGGCCCGCGACGCGGGCGGAGGCGCCGGCATGCTCGGCGCGGCCGCCCGGGCCCTCTCGGCCAGGCGGGGCACGGGTCCCGTCCCGCGCGGGCGCCGGGGGGTGTCCGGACGTCCGGGGCGCGGCGCCCGGGCCGGCGCGGGCGGCATCGGCGGCATGGTCGTGCGGGAGCTCACCCGTGACCCGCAGCGCAACGCCCGCCTGGCGCGCTCGGGGCTCCAGGCGCTGCAGCGGATGCGCCGCCCGCGCTGAGCCCGGCCCACGGACCGGCGGCGCTCCGGTGCCGCCGGTCCGTGCCCCCGCGCGCCGCCCTCCGGGTGCCCCGTCGTCGCACCTGGGGCGGATCGCCCTGCAGGGCGAGGGCTTCCCCGCATGCGCCGCGGCGCCGGGGCGGCGGAGGCTCGGGTCGCGGACCGTCAGGTCCGACGACCCGAACGAGGAGGTGGACGATGGCCATGGGCGAGGACGTCGCCACGGCGATCCGCTGGCACCACGAGATCTTCCTGGCCCGCCAGCCGGAGGCGGCACACCGGATCCTGGCCCCCGACTTCGAGTGGCACAGCCCGCTGCTCGGTGACGCCCCGGTCGTCGGCCCGGATGCCGTGCAGGGCCTGGTCGAGGCGTTCCTGGACGCCTATCCGGACCTGGACCTGCCGCACCTGGGCACGGTGGCCGAGGGTGACCAGGTCGTGACCCGGTGGCGGCTCACCGGGACCGCCCGGAAGCCCGTTGGCGCGCTGCCCGGTACCGGGCGCCGCGTCGACATCGGCGGCATGGACTGGTTCGTGATGCGCGACGGGCGCATCCACCGGCTGTACCAGCACCTGGACCTGATGGGCTGGGTCACCCAGGTCGGCACGGTCGCCGAGCCGGCGATGGCCGGCACGAACGCCTAGGGGGCGTCGCCCGAGGGGCGCCCCGCGGCGCCCCTCGGGTCCCTCCACGGCGGCAGGTCGAGGTGGTCCGCGGCCCCGGCAGCACCCGCACGACCACCGCCCGTGAGCGCGCGGGACGCCGCGTTCCCGTCCGTCGCACGCCGTCCGCACAAGCCCGGAGGTTGGGGCGGGAGGATTCGAACCCCCGATCGCGGGACCAAAACCCGCTGCCTTACCGCTTGGCTACGCCCCAGCGCCACGGCGGCCGCCTGCGGGCGAGTATAGGTCCGGCCCCCCGGCGGACTCAGCCGAGCGGCAGCCGCAGAGTGACGCTGAGGCCGCCCCAGGGCCCGATGCCGACGCTCATCTCGCCGCCCGCCGTGGCCAGGCAGCCCGCCGCCGCGTGCAGGCCGCGCATGCGGTCCGGGTGCACCTCGTCCGCCCCGGCGCCCGGGTCGTCGCCGACGCCGCGGTCGCCGGCGACGACGACGAGCACGTCGCGCTCGGTGTGGGCCACCACGCGGATCGCGCCCCCGCGCGGGGTGCCGTGCCGGACCGCGTCCCGCAGCACACGCCCGAGGGCGTCGACGAGTGCACCCGCGTCGTCGCACGGGACCAGGACGCCGTCGGGCACGCCCACGTCGACCGCGACGGGCACGCCCCGGGCGGCCGCGGCCTCCGCGGCGTCGCGGCGCGCGGCGTCCCCGACCGCCGTGAGGGGCACGGCGACGGTGGCGGGCGCGCGTCCCAGGTCCGCCGCCAGGGCCTGGAGCCGGGCGGCCAGGGCGGCGCGCTCGGCGGCCCCCGCCCCGGCCAGGGCGGGTGCCTCGGGCGCCATCGCGGCGGCGTCCGGTCGGCCCGCGTGACCTGAGAGGCGGACGAGGGCGTCGGCCGCGTCGGCCGTCCATGCGCGCCCGTCGGCGTCCAGCGGCGCGGACGGGCCGAGCGCCGCCGCGAGCGCCGCCGCGCGCCGTCCCGCCGCCCGCGCGCAGGCGGCGACGAGGGCCGGGGAGGGGTCCTGGGGGTCGGGGGCGGGGGGCGTGGGGCGATCATGCCCGCCCGTGGCGGCCTCCGAGGCGGGCTCCCGCCCTCCCCCGCCGGGGGGCGGCGGGGCGGCCGGGGCACCGGTAGTCTCCCGGCCGATGCCGCCGCACCGGCCAGCATGCGGGGCCCCGCCCGGGCGGTGCCCCCGATGACCCTCGGCGCCGTGGTCCTCGCCGCCGGTCAGGGCACCCGGATGCGCTCAGCACTCCCCAAGGTGCTGCACCCGCTGGCGGGCCGCCCCATGCTGGGCTGGGTCCTCGCCGCCCTGGAGGGCGCGTCGCCGGCGCACACCGTGGTCGTGATCGGGCACGGCGCCGAGCGGGTGCGCGAGGCGCTGCCCGCGGGCGCGACCGCCGCCGTGCAGCGGGAGCAGCACGGCACGGGACACGCCACGGCGGTGGGCCTGGAGGCGCTCGACCCGTCCTGCGACCACGTGATGGTGCTGTGCGGCGACACGCCGCTGCTTCAGGCGGACCTGCTCGCCCAGCTGGCGCGCACGCACGCCGAGGAGGGCCGCGCGGCGACCATGGTCACCGCCCTGCTGGACGAGGCGGGCGCCTACGGGCGCGTGCTGCGCGGCGAGGACGGCGAGCTCGTGGGTGTGGTGGAGGCCCGTGACGCGACCCCCGACCAGCTCGGCGTGCGCGAGATCAACGCGGGCATCTTCGCCTTCGCGCGCGGCCCCCTGGAGGAGGCGCTGCGCCGCGTCGGCCGCGACAACGCCCAGGGCGAGGTGTACCTGCCGGACGTGCTGGGGCTCATCGAGGGCGGGATCGGCACGGTCACCTCGCACGACCCCGCGGTGGTGGCGGGCATCAACACCCGCGTCGAGCTGGCCGAGTGCGAGGGCGTGCTGCAGGGGCGGCTCCGCCGCGACCTGATGCTGGCCGGCGTCACGATGCCCGACCCGTCCCGCGTGTACCTCGACCACGACGTGCGCGTGGGGCGCGACTCCGTGCTGCTGCCGGGGGTGCACCTGCGCCGGGGCACGACGGTGGGCGAGGGGTGCGAGATCGGCCCGGACTGCCTGGTGGAGGCGTCGCGCATCGGCGACGGCGCCCGCGTCACGGCCGCCCGCGTCCACGAGAGCGAGATCGCCGACGGCGGGCAGGTGGGCCCCTTCGCCTACCTGCGGCCCGGCACCCACGTGGGGCCCGCGGCGAGAGTCGGGACCTTCGTGGAGACCAAGAACACACGCCTCGGGCCGAAGGCCAAGGTGCCCCACCTGTCCTACGTCGGCGACGCCGAGGTGGGCGAGGGCAGCAACATCGGTGCCGGCAACATCACCGCCAACTACGACGGATTCCGCAAGCACCGCACCCACATCGGCGCCCGCGTGCGGACGGGCTCCGACTGCGTCTTCGTCGCACCGGTCACGGTGGGCGACGACGCGATGACCGGTGCGGGATCGATCATCACCGACGACGTCCCCCCGGGCGCGCTCGGCATCGCCCGCGCGCGCCAGAGCGTCGTGGAGGGCTTCACGGCGCGCGCGGCGGCCAAGGCGGCCGAGAGCCGGTCCGGCGACCACGGGGGGGACGGGGCGTGAGCACCAGCATCGACCGTGAGGACTCCAAGCGGCTGATGGTCTTCGCGGGCCGCAACAGCCAGGAGCTGGGCGAGCGCATCGCGGACAAGCTGGGCATCGAGCTGGGCGAGGTCACGGTGAAGACCTTCGCCAACGGCGAGATCTACGTGCGCTTCGAGGAGAGCATCCGCGGCGCGGACGTCTTCCTGGTGCAGTCCACCTCCGCGCCCGTCAACGACGGGCTGATGGAGCTGCTGATCATGATCGACGCGGCGCGCCTCGCCTCCGCGCACCGCATCAACGCCGTGATCCCCTGGTACGGCTACTCGCGCCAGGACAAGAAGTCGGCGCCGCGCGAGCCCATCACCGCCAAGCTCATCGCCGAGCTGCTGCAGGCCGCCGGGGTGGACCGGGTGCTCACCATGGACCTGCACGCCGGGCAGGTGCAGGGCTTCTTCCGGGTCCCGGTGGACCACATGACCGCGATCCCCCTGCTGGTGGAGCACGTCGAGGAGCGCCGCCGCACCGGCGACCTGGGCGAGATCGTGGTGGTGTCGCCCGACGCCGGCCGCGCCAAGCTGGCCAACCACGTCGCCGAGAAGCTCGGCGCCTCCCTGGCCCTGCTCGCCAAGCAGCGCCCCGAGCACAACGCCGCCGAGGTCACGCTGCTGGTGGGCGACGTCGAGGGCCGCGACGCGATCCTGATCGACGACATGATCGACACCGCCGGCACCCTGGTGGCCGGCGCGGAGATGGTCCGGCGCGCGGGCGCCCGGCGCATCCTCGCGGCCGCCGTGCACGGCCTGTTCTCCGGCCCCGCCTTCGAGCGGCTGGCGGGCTCGGAGATCGAGGAGGTGGTGGTCACCGACACCGTCGCGCTGCCCGGCCACGCCCCGCGCGACCTCATCAAGGTGGTCTCGGTGGCCCGCATCCTGGCCGACTCGGTGCACAACGTCTTCTGCGATGAGTCGGTGAGCGAGATCTTCGCGGGCGAGAACCAGCTGTTCTAGATCGGGCGGGTGGCACCGCCGGCCGGAGTGCCGCGCCCGCGGACGGAGGGGGCCGGTCGACCTCGACGGGGGGTTCGCGGCAGGCATGCACGACGCGCGGGGGCTGGGATGGCCGCTGTTCGCCCACCTCGACGCAGGGGACGCCGCCTCCCTCGCCTCGGGGCTCCCCGAGGTGCGCGTGCCCGCCGGCGCCGCGATCGTGGAGCAGGGGGACCCGCGGCCCGGGCTGTACGTCATCGCGTCCGGCGAGGCGACCGTGACCGTCTGCACCCCCGGGGGCGAGCGGGTGGTCGCGACCCTGGGCCCCGGCAGCGTCGTCGGCGAGATGTCCCTCCTGGCCGGTGAGCCGGCATCGGCCACCGTGCGCGCCGTGGGCGACGTGGAGGCACGCTGGTTCGAGCGGGACGCATTCTGGGACGCGGCCCAGGCCCACCCGCAGCTCCTGCGGAACCTGTCGGCGATCGTCGCCCGCCGGCTCGGACGCACCACGAGGCGCAGTGCGGGCGAGCGGGAGCGGCGCTGGACGACGCTGCTCGACCATGGCGCCCCGCCGCTCGCCGCGCTCGCCCTCGCCGCGAGCGTGGCCTGGCACACCCGGGAGCGCGTGCTGCTCCTCACGCTGGACGCCGGGCTCGCCCAAGCGGCGCTCGCGTCGCTGGGGGGGAGGGCGCCGGCGCCGGTACGGGGCGCCGACGGGGCGACGCTCGTGCGCGCCGGGGCACGCCGCGGCGGGGGCGTCGACCTGCTGGTCCCGGCGCGCCCCCCGACCACGCGGCGGGAGGCCGTGGCCCTCGCCGACGCCCTGCCCGACGGGCACCGGCACGTCCTCGTGCACGCCGGGGCGTCCACCGCGCCGGATGCCGAGGAGGGTGCGATCGCCGCCGAGCTGCGGCCACTGCCGGGGTCGGGGGTGCGGATCGTCGCCCCGGACGCCGCCGGTGGCCCCCGTTCCGTGCCCCCGCTCACCCTGGAGGACCTCGACGCGCTCGCCGCCGGCACGCTCGCCCCGGACGGCCCGGCCGGCCGTGCGCTGGGCCGGACGGCACGTGCGATCGCGGGCCTGCGGGTGGGTCTCGCGCTCGGGGCCGGGTCGATGAAGGGCTACGCGCACTTCGGCGTCATGCGCGTGATGGAGAGGGAGGGCATCCCGGTCGACTGCGTCGCGGGGTCGAGCATCGGTGCGCAGGTCGCGTTCCTGCGCGCGCTCGAGCTGCCCGTGGACGACGCCATGGACGTGGTCGACGAGCTCTCCCGGCGCACCGTCCGCTACGCCCTGTCGACGTCCGGGCTGCTGTCGAGCGCCGGGCTGCGGCGGGGGCTGCAGTGGTACTGCGGCGAGCGCAGGATCGAGGACGTCCCCGTGCCGCTCGGGGTCGTGACGACCGACCTGGCCACCGGATCGGAGGTGGTGTTCCGCCGGGGCCTCGTGTGGCCCGCGCTGCTCGCGAGCCTCTCCATCCCCGGCGTCTACCCCGCCCAGCGCATCGCCGGCCGGCTGCTCACGGACGGCGGCGTCGCGAACCCGGTGCCGAGCAGCGTCACCCGGGGCATGGGCGCGGACGTGGTGGTCGCGGTGCGGCTCGGCGGCGCCCGCGGGGGAGCGCCGGCGACCGCGGTGGGGGCGCCGCCGGCCGGCGCCGTGCCCTCGATGGTCACGACGGTGCTCCGGTCGCTCGAGATCATGCAGCGCAGGATCGCCGTCGGCGGCGCCGACGCGGCGAGCGTCGTGGTCGAGCCCTGGTTCGATCCGCGGGAGGCGACGGGGATCCGCCGCTTCCCCCAGGGGCGCAGGTACCACGACAACGGGGTGGCGGCGGCGGAGGCCGCGCTCCCGCGTCTGCGCGCCCTGCTGCCGTGGCTCAGCGCGGCGTGAGCGCCCCGCCTCCGGGCGGCCCCGCGGGGATGCCCTCCGGGCGCCGGCGGTGGACCGTGAGGTAGGAGAACCGCCCCCGGCCGGCCCGGGTGGCGCGGCGCGCGCCGCGCGGCACCAGGATCGCCGTGCCGGGCGTGACGCGGTGCGCCTGGCCGTCCACGACCACCTCCCCGTCGCCCGCCACTCCCACGATGAGGACGTCGCGCTCGGCGTTGACGTGCTCCCCGACGCCCTCGCCCGGCGGGAACGCGACCAGGTTGGCGTTCAGGTCCCCGGCACCACCGAGGCTCCAGCGGACGCCCGCGCGGGGACCGTCAGCCCCGGCGAGCGCCGCGAGATCGGCACGCTCGACCTCCGCCACGCCGCCCTCGGATCCGGACGGGCACGACGACCGGGCCGCTCCCTACAGGTTCATGTTGTTGAAGTTCGGCCGCATCGAGGCCGCCATGGGCACCGGGGGCCGGCCGCCGGGTCCGGCGGGCATGCCCGCGGGTGCGCCGCCGCCGCCCGAGGCCTTGGTGGCCGGGGCCGAGAAGACGCGGGGGGAGTCCGAGCCGCATCCGGGGCACGGTGCCGTGCCCGGCGCGGTGCCCATGGGGAAGGACAGCTCGAAGACCCCGTCGGTCTCGCAGCGGTAGTCGTAGGCGGCCATGCGTTCTCCGGGACGTCGGCGGGGCACCGGCCGTTCCGGCGGCGGTGCGTGGGCGGACAGCCTAGCGGCGGGCGGTGCACCCGAGGGCCCACCCGCCCGCCGCCTGGCCGCGTCACTCGGGCGCCGGCAGCACCGTCAGGCCGGCCGTCGTCGCCGCCAGCGTCTCCGCCGGCTCGCGCCCGACCCAGACGCACACGGTGTACGCGCCCGGCACGCTGACGTCGTCGGCCACCGCGACCGCGCCCGTGCCGGCGGGCAGCACCTGCTCGGGGATCTCCTCGCCGAGCACGTCGCCGGCCGCCGACGGGGCGCAGGGCACCCCGGCCGGGTGGATCCGCAGGTAGGCGCGCATCCCGCGCCGCTCGGTGAAGGTCTGCAGGCTCACCTGGAAGGGCGCGTTGGCCGTCACCACGGCGGGCAGGACGGCCGCCGTCACGGTGGCCCGCGGCGCGCGCACAACCACGATCCCGCTGGCCCGCTTCACCGTCCGCGTCCCGTCCTGGAGCCACGCGCACACCCGGTACCGGCCGGGCACCGAGATCGGTGAGATGCGCCCGCGGTACAGGAAGCGGCCGCGGGGGATGTCGTTGCGCCCGAAGCCCGATCCGTTGGTGCGGTCCGACTGGAACGTGCGCCCGCACGGCTTCAGCGGGTTGGCGGGATCGTTGCGGGCGGAGACGCGGATCTCGACGTCGCGCGCGGGCGCCACGCCCCGGAGCTGCACCAGCAGCGGCTCGCCGGCGACCACGGGGGTCGGCACCGCGGTCACGCGCAGGGCGGCGCGCGGCGCGGCGGACGCGCCGACGGCGGTGGCCAGCAGCGCCGCGGCGGACAGCACCGGCAGCAGCGCTCCGCCCGGCACACGGCGGGGGCGGCGGGGGAGGTTTCGCGGCATGTGATCTCCTGGGAGGTGGCGTGCGGTGGGCGGCACGGCCGCCGCCTCCGATCCTCTGCCAGGTGGGTGCGGGCGGGCAATCGGTGCCAGCACCGGGACCGTGGCCGCCGGCCGCCGCCGCGCCGCCGCCGCGGGGCCCCGTCAGCGGGGCTGGCAGGCGGGGCAGGCGTAGGCGGTGCGGCCGGCGAGCGTGATCCGCTCCACCGGCCCCCCGCACCGCAGGCACTCGTCGCGCCCGTACACGTAGGTCCGCCGCGCCCGCGGGATGCGCGACCAGGACACGCCGGCCTCGGCGGGGTCGACGGTGACGATGCGGCCCCGGCGGACCCCCTCCTCCAGCATGCGGCCGACCGTCTCCCACAGGCAGGCGCGCTCGGCCTCGCTGAGGTCCCGGCCCTCGCGGAGGGGGTGCACCCCGCACAGGTGCAACGCCTCGGCGCGGAACACGTTCCCCACCCCCGCGAGCACGGACTGGTCCATCAGCAGGGTCCCCACCGGCGCGCGGCTGCGCCCGAGCCGCGCGAGGAAGGGCGCCGGGTCGGCGTCGCGCGCAAGCGGGTCCGGCCCCAGCCGGGCGAGCAGGCGCCTCTCGGCCGGCGGTTCGATGAGCTCGCACGCCGTGGGGCCGATGAGGTCCACGGCGCGGTCGCCGGCGGCCACGGGCGCCAGCCGGAGCCGCGTGGTCGGCCGGGGCTCCGGCACCTCCCCGTCGTGCACCCGGAAGCGCCCGAACAGGCCGAGGTGCACGTGCAGCACGGGCGCGTCGCGGAAGCGGTAGAGCAGGTGCTTGCCGTGGGCGTCGACGCGCTCCAGCACCCGGCCGTCCAGCGCGGCCGCGCCCTCGGCGAAGCGGCCCTGCGGCGAGGAGGCCGTGAGCGCCCGGCCCACCAGCAGCTCGGCCTGCCGGCGGGCCGCGCGGTGGATGGTGTGTCCCTCGGGCACGCGACAGTGTCGGCCCGGGCGGGGCGACTTCACAAGCGCCATCCGCGCGCCTATGATGCGCCGTCGCCGATCCGGCCGGCGCGTGCCCCCGCGCGTCCGCCCGGCCCGGGCGGGCCGCCACAGGCCGGTGCCGCACGCACGCCCGGCGCCCCACCACGGAAGCACCAGAGGAACCGCAATGGCACACGCCCAGCTGACCGCCGTCCCCCGCAGCGAGACCGGCAACGGCCCGGCCCGCCGCCTGCGCCGCCAGGGCATGGTCCCCGGCGTGCTCTACCAGACCTCCGGACCGGCGATCGCCTTCGCGGTGCCGGAGCGCGAGCTGCGGCGGGCGCTCATCTCGGAGGGCGGCCGGTCGGGCGTGGTGGACCTGCGCATCGGCGACGGCCCGGTGCAGACCACCCGCCTCGCCGAGTGGCAGCGCGACGCGGTCCGCGGCGACATCCTGCACATCGACCTGCGGCCCGTCGGCCAGGCCGAGGTGGCGCAGGTGGCGGCCGAGCAGAAGGCCGAGGCCGAGCGCGTCGCGCAGGAGGCGGAGGAGGCCGAGGTCGCCGAGGGCGCCCGGGGCGCGGACGCCTTCGACGAGCCGGACGCGACCGACGCGGAGTAGCCCCGCGCGGGCGGCGGGCACCGCCCCCCGCGGGGGAGGCGTGCCCTGACCCCGTCACCGGACATCCCGGCACGCGTGCGCCTCGTGGTGGGCCTGGGCAACCCGGGCCCGCGTTACGCCCGCACGCGCCACAACGCGGGCCGCATGGTCGCCGAACTGGTGGCGCGCCGTCTCGGCGCCGGTCGCGAGGTCGCCCGCTACGGCGGCCGCTGGAGCGAGGCCCGTGGACCCGCCGGCCCGGTCGCCCTGCTGCTGCCGGAGACGTACATGAACGACTCCGGCCGGTCGGTGGGCCCGGCCGCGGGCGCCCTGCACGCCGCGCCGGAGCAGGTGCTGGTGGTGCACGACGAGATCGACCTGCCCTTCGGGACCGTGCGCGGCAAGGCGGGCGGCGGGCACGGCGGGCACAACGGACTCCGGTCGCTCGACGTGGGGCTCGGCGCGCGCACCTACCCCCGGGTGCGCGTCGGGGTCGGCCGTCCCCCTGCCGGGTACCGGGGCGACGAGGCATCCTGGGTGCTGTCCCCGTTCGGGGAGGACCCGGCGGAGGTGGAGGCGCTGATCGCGCGCGCGGCGGACATGGTGGAGGCGGTGCTGGCGGACGGGATCGACGAGGCGATCGCCCGCTTCCACGCGGCGCCGCCCGGCGAACGGGCCCGGGCCCGCGCGGAGCGCCGTGCCGACGCGGGCGCCGCCGCGGCGGAGGCGCCGGAGAGCGGGGCGGCCGGTGGCTGAGGCAGGCGGCGCGCGCGGCGGCGCCACCGCGCGGTCCCGGAGGGAGGGCGGCACCGCGGCCGCCACCGCGATCGACGACCTGCTGCTGGCGGCGCCCGGCGTGGCGGCGGCGGCGGAGGCGCTGGCCGCCGGGACCCCCGCGGGCCGCCTGGCGGTGGCCCGCCCCGGGTGGACGTGGCTCGTGGCGGCGCTCGCGCGGCGCGCCGGGCGGTCGCTGCTGGTGGTGTGCCCGGAGGACGACGAGGCGCGCGACCTGGCGGCCGACCTGGAGGCGCTCCTGGGACGGGCGGCGGTGGGGCTGTGGCCCTCGCGCGGCGTCCCCGTGGGCGGTGTCGGCGTCTCGCCGCACTTGGTGGGGCTGCGGTCCCGGTCGATGGCCATGCTCGGGCGCCCCGGGCGGGTGGTCGTGGCCGGCGTGCCTGCCCTGGACGAGCGCGTCGCGCCCCCGGAGACCCGCGCCGAGCCGCTGTCGATCGCCGTGGGCGGGGCCCTGGAGACCGAGGACCTGCTCGACCGCCTTGCCGCCCTCGGGTACGAGCGCGCCGACCAGGTGGAGGAGCGGGGTGACGTCGCGGTGCGCGGCGGGCTGGTGGACGTGTACCCGTCCACCGCCGACATGCCGGTGCGCATCGAGTTCTTCGGCGACGAGGTCGAGAGCGTGCGCGCCTTCTCGCCCTTCACCCAGCGCACGATCAGGCCCCTGGAGCGCGTGGTCGTGTGGCCGGCGCGCGAGCCCGACGCCGACCGCCTGGTCGACCCTCTCGACGACCCGGGCGCCGCCGCGACCCCGGTGATCCGGCTGGCCCCGGCCGAGTTCCCGGGCGCCCTGCGCGCGGCCCGCGAGCGCTTCGAGGACGAGGCCCAGGCGGGCGCGCTCAGCGATCCCGACGGCCTGCTGGGGCTGCTGGAGGCCCGGGCGGCGCTCGACCTGGCCCCGCCCACCGGCGGCGGGGAGCCCGTGTTCGACGCGGTCGAGGCCCGTTTCGCCACGCGCGGGCAGTCCGAGGCCGAGGCCGAGCTGAACCGGCTGGCGCGCAACGGCAGCCGGGTGGTGGTGGCCTTCGCGCGGCGGGGCGACATGGAGCGCGCCGCGCTGCGGCTGGAGCGGGTGGCCGCGACCGTGCTCGAGGCCGGGCAGGCGCCGGCGGCGGGCGCCGTCGGGTTCAGCCCGATGGGCGTGCGCGAGGGCTTCCTGTCGCGGGCCCTGGGCCTGGCGGTGATCCCCGAGGGCGCCATCCTGCGCCGTCGCCGGCCCACGGCCGAGCGCGGGCTGGTGGTGGGGCGGCGCCTGGCCAGCTTCATGGACCTGCGCGTGGGTGACCACGTGGTGCACGAGGACCACGGCATCGGCCGGCTGACGGGCTTCGAGACGCGCACGGTGGCCGGGGTCACCCGGGACTACCTGGCCCTGGCCTTCTCGGGCGGCGACCGCCTGTACGTGCCGCACGACCAGCTGGACAAGGTCACGCGCTACGTCGGGGCCGACGGCTCCGAGCCGACGCTGTCCAAGCTCGGCGGCAAGGCGTGGGAGCGGATGAAGGCCCGCGCCCGGGCGGCCGTGCGCGAGATGGCCGGTGAGCTGATCACCCTCTACGAGGCCCGGCAGCGCGTGGAGGGCTACGCCTTCCCCGAGAACGAGGAGCTCGTCGGCGAGCTGGAGCGCGCGTTCCCGCACCGCGAGACGCCCGACCAGCAGCGCGCGATCGACGCGGTCTACGACGACATGGAGCGGCCGCGCCCCATGGACCGCCTGGTGTGCGGCGACGTGGGCTTCGGCAAGACCGAGATCGCCGTGCGCGCCGCGTTCAAGGCGGCGGTGGCGGGCAAGCAGGTGATGGTGCTCGCGCCCACCACGATCCTCGCGCAGCAGCACCTGGCGACCTTCCGCGAGCGGTACGGCGACCTGCCGGTCACGCTCGACATGGTCAACCGGTTCCGCAGCCCGGCGGAGGTGCGCGACGTGCTGGCGCGCTTCCGCGACGGGCGCCTGGACGTCCTGATCGGGACGCACCGGCTGCTGTCGATGGACGTGCAGCCCAAGGACCTCGGCCTGGTGATCGTGGACGAGGAGCAGCGCTTCGGCGTGGCGCAGAAGGAGGCCCTGCGGCAGCTGCGCGTCCGCACCGACGTCCTCGCGATGAGCGCCACCCCGATCCCGCGCACGCTGCAGATCTCCCTGTCGGGGCTGCGGGACATCAGCGTCATCGAGACCCCGCCCCGGGGGCGGCGACCCATCGCCACCCACGTGGGCGAGTTCGACGAGGGCCTGGTCACCGACGCGCTGCGCCGCGAGAAGGAGCGGGGCGGCCAGTCGTTCTGGCTGCACAACCGCGTGGAGACCATCGACCAGGCCGCCGACCGGGTGCGGGCGCTCTGCCCCGAGCTGCGCGTGCTGGTGGCCCACGGCCAGATGGCCGAGCACCAGCTCGAGGACGTGATGCTCGGATTCATCCGCGGCGACGCGGACGTGCTGGTGGCCACCAGCATCATCGAGAGCGGACTCGACATCCCGCAGGCCAACACGCTCGTGGTGGAGCGGGCGGACGCCCTGGGCCTGTCGCAGCTGTACCAGATCCGCGGCAGGGTCGGGCGCTCCAGCGTGACCGCCCACGCCTACCTGCTCTATCCCGACGAGGGCGCGCTCACGCGCGAGGCGGCCGCCCGCCTGCGCGCCCTGGCCGACTACACCGAGCTCGGCTCCGGGCTGCGCATCGCCATGCGCGACCTGGAGATCCGCGGCGCCGGCAACCTGCTGGGCGACGAGCAGAGCGGCCACGTGGCCGCGGTCGGCTTCGAGCTCTACATCGAGATGCTCCAGGAGGCCGTGGCCCTGGGGCAGGGGCAGATCGTGCCCGAGCGCGAGGTGCGGGTGGAGATCCCGGCCTCGGCGTACATCCCGGCCGACTACGTCGCGTTCGAGGCCGCCAAGATCGAGCTGCACCGGCGCATCTCCCTGGCCGGCGACGTGGAGGCCGTGCGCGGGCTGGAGTCGGAGATCGCCGACCGGTTCGGCCCCCTGCCGCCGCCCGTGGCCGCGCTGCTCACCGTGCAGTCGATCCGGGTGCGGCTGCGGCAGCTGGGCGCCGGGTCGGTCGCCGTGCGGGGCGGCCGCATCGTGGTGGCACCGGTGAGCCTCACCAGCGACGCCCTGCGGGCGCTGCGGGAGGCGGTGCCGCGCGCCGTGTACCAGGCCCGCGAGCAGTCGGTGTCGGCCCCGGCGCCCACCGCGCCGGGCGAGCGGCTGGAGGCCGCGGACGCCCTGCTGGCGGCGCTCGCCGGTGCCGGCGACGCGCTCGCGGCGGCCTGATCCGGGTGGCGCGGACCGCCCCCGGCGGGTCCGGGGGTCCCGCGTGACCGCCCCCCGGGAGGCCCCGGGACCCCGTGCTACCATCGCCCGCGCCGTGGGAAGCCCATCCCCCTCTCGCCCCCGCCGGCGCCTCGTGGCGGCCGTGGCGGCCCTCCTCGCCGCGTCCGCCCTCGGGCTCTCCGCCTGTGGTTCGGACGACGGCGCCTCGCTGCCGGAGGGCGTCGTGGCCCGTGTGGGTGACGCGCCCGTGACGCAGAAGGAGCTCGACCGGGTGCTGGCCCAGAGCCGCGCCGCGGTGCGGGCCCAGGGGCAGGCGTTCCCCGACGAGGGCAGCGAGGAGTACGCCGCCGCCCGCCGCCAGGCGATGCAGCAGCTGTTCCAGCTGCAGGTGCTCGAGGCCGAGGCACGCCGCTGCGGCCCGCCCTGCCGCGTGACGCCCAAGGACGTCAACGACGAGCTCGCCGAGATCGTGCAGCAGCAGTTCCAGGGCAAGCGCGCCGAGCTGAACAAGTTCCTCAAGGAGCGCGACATCACCCTGGCCGAGGCGCGCGAGCAGATCCGCGCCGGGCTGCAGCAGGAGAAGATCCAGGCGAACGTCACCCGCGGCGTGCGCTTCTCCGCCGCGGACGCGCGCAAGTACTACGACGACAACCGGGCCCAGTACCGGGTCGCCCCCACGCGCACCGCCTCGCACATCCTGGTGCGCACCAAGCAGCGGGCCGACCAGCTGCGCGCGCAGGCCACCCCGCAGAACTTCGCCCAGCTCGCCCGCCAGAACTCGCTGGACACCAGCAACAAGGCGCGCGGCGGCGACCTCGGCGAGATCCAGCGGGGCCAGCTGGTGCCGGAGTTCGAGAAGGTCGCGTTCTCGCAGGCGCCGGGCACGATCTCGCAGCCGGTGCGCACCCAGTTCGGATGGCACCTCATCCACGTCCGCGACACCACCCCCGGCCGCACCGTCCCGTTCTCCGAGGTGCGCCGCACGATCATCCAGGAGCAGCTGCAGGCCAAGCGCTCCGAGGCCTTCCGCCAGTGGGTCGACACGACCCTCGCGGAGTGGCAGGACCGCACGGTGTACGCGGACGACGACCTCGAGCCGCAGACCGCGTCCACCCCGGAGACCGCCCCGGTCCCGTGATCCGGGTCGTCGGGCTCGGTCCGGGCGACCCCGACGCGGTGCCCGCGGCGGCCCTGGCCGCGCTGGCCGGCGCGCCCCTCGTGCTCGCGCCGCCCCTGGAGCCCGCCCTGGCGGCGGTGCTGCCCGCGCCGCCCGCGCCGCTCGGCCCGCTGGACGCGCTGCCGCCGGACGCCGTGCTGGTGGCGCCCGACCCGGAGGCGCACCGCCTGGCGCGCGCCCTTCCGGGGGCGGAGACGGTGCCGGCGCGGGCGGCGCTCCGCGACCGCGCCATCGGCGCCCAGGTCGCGCACCTGGCCGCGGTGGGCGCGCGGCTCCGGCGCGACTGCCCCTGGGACCGCGAGCAGGACGCCCTCTCGATCGTTCCGCACACCATCGAGGAGGCCTTCGAGGTCGCCGACGCGGTGGCCGGGGGCGACGTCGACGCGCAGGCGGACGAGCTGGGCGACCTCCTGTTCCAGTCGGTCTTCCTCTGCCAGCTGCTGGAGGAGCAGGGGCCCTGGGACCTGGGTGCCGTGGCCCGCGCGCAGGCGGAGAAGCTGATCCACCGGCACCCGCACGTCTACGGCGACGCGCGGGCCGAGGACGCCGGGCGCGTGGTGGACCAGTGGGAGCGCATCAAGCGCGCCGACCGCGCCGGGCAGGGGGTGTTCCACGACCTGCCGCCGGGCCTGCCCGCGCTGGCCTACGCCACCAAGGCGCAGAAGCGCGCCGCGGCGGTGGGCTTCGACTTCGGCGGGGTGCCGGCGGCGCTGGCGTCGCTGCGCGAGGAGGTCCAGGAGCTGCACGCCGACCCCGGCGCGCCCGAGCTCGGCGACGTGCTGTTCGCGGCCGTGGCGGTGGGCCGCCAGCTGGGCGAGGACCCGGAGCTCGCGCTGCGCGCCGCGGCGCACCGGTTCCGGTCGCGCGTGGAGCGCGCGGCGGCCCTCGCGGCCGAGGCCGGGCTGCGGTTCGAGGAGCTCGCGCCGGACGAGCAGCTGGCCTGGTACGCCCGCGGCCGCCTCACCGGGGACTGAGCCCGAGAGGCTCTGCGGAAATTCCGCATCCGGCGTGGAGGGGGCGTGCAGGACGGGTCCCCGCCCGCCGATACCGGTGGGGCATGGACGTCCCCGCCACATCCACCGCCCCCGCCGCCGGCCCGGGCGACGCCCCGATCCTGGCCCTCGTGTCCGAGGAGCTGCGCGGCCCGCTGACCTCGGTGGTCGGCTACCTGCAGGTGCTGCTGGACGGCGAGGTGGGCGAGCTGACGGCCGGCCAGGCGCGGATGGCCGAGGTCGCGGCGCGGAACGCCGAGCGCATGCAGCGCATGGTGGACGACCTGGTGGTGGTGGCCGAGGTGCTGTCCGGCGGGCTGTCCGCCGCGCCCGGGCCAGTGGACCTGGCCGCGCTGGTCGAGGAGCGCGTGGCCGCCGCCGTGCCCGCCGCGGCCGCACGGCGCGTGCGGCTCACCGCCGGGGTGGCGCGGCCGGTGCGGCTGACGGGCGACCTCCCCGCGCTCGCCCACATGGTCGACGCGCTGATCGCCGGGGTCGTCGCGTTCTCCCCGGCCGGCACGGCCGTCCGCGTGGCCCTGCGCCCCTGGCGCGACGGCGCGGTGCGGATCGAGGTGGCCCCCGACGGCGAGGCGACCGATGCCCTGCCGCCGGGCGCGACCCGGGCGCTGGCGCCCCGCCTGGGGCCGGCGCTCGTGCGCGCGGTGGCCGAGCGGCACGGGGGGCGCGTGGAGGAGGACGGCGGGGAGGGGGCGCGCACGGTGCGCGTGGTGCTGCCGGCGCCCGCCCCGGCGGGGATGCGCACGGTCGACGCCTAGGCCCGGCCTCCGGGCCGGGGACGGGGCGGACCGTGGGGGAGGCCGCGCGGGGGGCGAGGGTAGACTCACGCCCCCTGCCGCCCACCCGTGAGGTCCCATGTCCCAGATCGCCAGCGTGCACGCCCGCCAGATCCTCGACTCGCGCGGACAGCCCACGGTCGAGGTCGAGGTGGCCCTCGCGAGCGGCGCCGTCGGCCGCGCGGCGGTCCCGTCCGGTGCCAGCACCGGCGCGCACGAGGCCCTCGAGCTGCGCGACCGCGACGCGGGGACCTACTCGGGCAAGGGCGTGCTGAAGGCGGTCGCCAACGTGCAGGACGAGCTGGCGGGGGCGCTGATCGGGCTCGAGGCCACCGACCAGTCGGTGGTGGACCGCACGATGATCGAGCTGGACGGGTCGCCCAACAAGGGCCGGCTGGGCGCGAACGCGATCCTCGGCTGCTCGCTGGCGGTGGCCGTCGCCGGGGCCGCGGAGTCGGGCCTGCCGCTGTACCGGTACCTGGGCGGGGCCCGTGCCCACCGCCTGCCCGTCCCGATGATGAACATCCTCAACGGCGGCGCGCATGCCGACAACTCGATCGACCTGCAGGAGTTCATGGTCGCCCCGGTCGGCGCGCGCAACTTCGCCGAGGCCCTGCAGATGGGCGTCGAGATCTACCAGTCGCTGAAGCAGGTGCTCAAGGGCCGGGGCCTGGCGACGGGGGTGGGCGACGAGGGCGGCTTCGCCCCCGACCTGCCCAGCAACGGGGACGCCCTGGTCGTGATCGCCGAGGCCGTCGAGCAGGCGGGGTACACGTTGGGCGACGACGTGGCGCTGGCGCTCGACCCGGCCACGACGGAGCTGTACCGCGACGGCGCCTACCACCTGGAGGGCGAGGGCCGGACGCTGTCCAGCGCCGAGATGGTCGACTACTGGGTGGACCTGTGCGACCGGTACCCGATCGTGTCCATCGAGGACGGCATGGCCGAGGAGGACTGGGAGGGCTGGCAGCGGCTCACCGAGCGCCTCGGCGACCGCGTGCAGCTGGTGGGCGACGACCTGTTCGTCACCAACGTCGACCGCCTGCGGATGGGCATCGAGCGGCGCGCGGGCAATGCGATCCTGGTGAAGCTGAACCAGATCGGCTCGCTCACCGAGACCCTGTCGGCCATGGATCTCGCCTCGCGCGCCGGCTTCGCGGCGATGGTGTCCCATCGCTCCGGCGAGACCGAGGACACCTTCATCGCCGACCTCGCGGTGGCCACGGGCTGCGGCCAGATCAAGACCGGCGCGCCGGCGCGCAGCGAGCGGGTGGCCAAGTACAACCAGCTGCTGCGGATCGAGGAGCGCCTCGGCCCCGCCGCGCGCTACGCGGGGACGTCGGCGTTCCGGCGGTCGTAGGGGACCGGCGGGCGGTGGGCGCGGCAGGAAGGGGCGCCCCGGGGGCGTATGGGGTCGGTGTCCGCGCCCGCCCCGCGCCCCGGCGCGCCCCGGAGGTCCGTCACGCCGTCACCCAGGAACATCCTCGTCGCCGGCATCGTGACGGCGGTGGCCGCGGGCTACCTGGGCCCCGTGCACGGCTACCTGGAGCAGCGCGGCGAGTTGCGCACCCAGCAGGCGGCGCTGGAGCGCCTGGAGGCCCGCCGCGAGTCGCTGCGGGCGCAGCTGCGGTCGCTGGACCGGGACGACGTCATCGAGCGGCGCGCGCGGGCGGCGGGGATGGTGCGTCCCGGCGAGCGCGCGTTCATCATCCGCGACCGGCCGGCGCCGAGTGGTGACGGGACCGCCGGAGGGGCCCCCGTCCCCTGACGCGGCGGCCGTCGTCGCCCTCATCGGGCGGCCGCCCCACACGCGCTACCGCGTCGCCGTGCGCTGCCCGTTCGGCGGGCCGGCGGTGCTGGAGAACGATCCGGTCGACCTGCGCGGCAACCCGTTCCCCACGCGGTACTGGCTGGCCTGCCGGCGGCTGGGGGAGGCCGTCAGCCGCCTGGAGTCGGCCGGCGGCGTCCGGCGCCTCGAGTCCGAGCCGGGCATGCCGGACGCCCTGCGCGAGGCGTCGGCACGGCACCGGACCCTGCACGCGGGGCACAACGTGGCCGGCGCCGGCGACCCCGCGCGGGCCAAGTGCCTGCACGCCCACCTGGCCTTCGGCCTGGCGACCGGCGGCGGTCCCGTCCCCGACTGGATCGCGGCCAACGCCGCCACGGCCTGGCCGGACCGCTGCTGCCTCGACCCCCCGGAGGCGCCCCGTGGCTGACGCCCACGCCCTCGCCACCGCGCGGTTCCAGTGGGAGGAGGGCCTGCGGCGCCTGGAGGCGCGCGCGGGCGACGGGCTCGGGCCGGTGCGCCGGCGCCTGCTGGACGCCTGCCGCGACGAGCTGCGCCGCCGCCTGGGCATGACCTTCCCCCTGACCGCGCTGGTCGACGAGTACGAGGGGGCGCAGACCTGGTTCCTCGCCCTGGCGCAGGAGCTGGCGCCGGGTCACCCCGACGCGTGGGACTCCGCGGTCGTGCTGGACGCGGCCTTCGCGCAGTTCGCCCGCCAGGCCTCCGACGCCGGGCGGGCACGGTGAGCGGCGGGCGCCCGGGCGGGCGGCGGGGGTCCGGCGCCCGCCCGCGGGCGGAGGCCGCGCGCGGCGGACGGCGCCGGGGGCCGCGCAAGGTCACCCTGGGCCTGGCGGCGGTCATCGCCGTGCTGGCCCTCGTGGCCGGCCTGGTGCTGGGCGCGATCCTCACGCCCGACGAGGACCCCGGGCCCCTGCGGACGGTGGAGCGCGAGGTGCCGGTCGTGACGGTGACGCCCGGGCGCTAGCCCTCCGCGCCGTCGCCGCCGCCGTCGCGCGGGGGCGGGGCGGTCCAGAGCGCGGCCAGCACCGGGTCGTCGGTCTCGGCGCGCTCGATCAGGGCGTGGATGCGCGGCAGCGCGTCGCGGCGCAGGTACACGTGCCGCTGGCCCACGCTCGGCTTCTCGCCGAGCAGGCCCGCCCGGATGAGCGCCTCCCCGACGTCCATGGCCTCGTGGCGCTGGTCGGCCGGCGCGCCGCGGTACAGGTGGTCGACGGCCGTGTGGTAGCCGGTGCCCACCTTGCCCATGCGCAGCAATCGCTGCAGCACCCGGCGGGCATGCCGGCGCCGGGGGCAGGGGTCGTCGGCGATGGTGGGGGGTCCCGCCGACGGCGCCTCGGGCGCGGGGGCGCCGGCGAGTCCCCAGGCGCGCAGGTTGTCGGCCATCTCGTCGGGGTAGTCCGCGAGCCCGAGGGGCTGCCCGTGCTCGGCGAGGATCAGGGCCACGTCCACCGGGTGGGCGCCCAGGCGGTGGGCCAGTCCCGCCAGGCCCCGCCCGTCCGCCGCGCGCGGCGGCAGGGCGATCTCCCGGGGCGCGCCCAGCGCGCCCGGCGGCAGGGCCGGCGTGCGCACGCGGGCCGCGTCCGGGTGGCGCTCGGCGAGGGCGAGGGCGCTCAGCTCACCGTCGGCCCCCGGCATCTCGAGCGCCGTCCAGCCGTGCCAGTCGAGCAGCCGGATGCCCTCGGGGATCGCCCCGGTGTCGACCCCCGCCGCGATCGCGTCGCGCAGCAGGGCCGCGGGCGCGCGGGGGGCGAACCGCGCCGCCTGCGCCGCGGTGACCGGGAGCACCCAGACGACGTCGCCGCCGTCGGTGGCGTCGGTCCACACCCAGAGGGGGTGGGCGCGGCCGTGCAGCTCGCGGCCGATCGCGGCCAGGGTCGCGGCGACGGCCTCGGTCCGGTCGCCGCGCTGCCAGGCGACGAGCCCCCGCGCCACCTCCGAGGGGTCCCGCCCGAGGTCGGCGAAGGTGACGTCGCGCGCGGCCATCCCGCAAGCGTAGTACGCCCCCGGGGCCCGCCCGGATGATCCCGCCGCCGCCCTCCGCCCCGCCTAGGGCACGGCGACCGGCACGGCCGGCGGGCGCACCCCCTCGTGCGCCAGCAGGGCGCGCTTCAGGTCGGTGCCGCCGCCGTAGCGACCGAGGGTGCCGTCCGAGCGCAGCACCCGGTGGCAGGGCACCACGATCGGGACGGGGTTGGTGGCGCACGCGGTGCCGGCCGCGCGGACGGCCCGGGGGCGGCCGGCCTCCGCCGCCAGGGCGGCGTAGGAGAGCGTGCCGCCGAAGGGGATGCGCGCCATGGCGTCGAGCACCTGGCGGCGGAACCCGGGCACGCCCTCCAGGTCGACGGGCAGCGTGAAGGCACGCAGGCGCCCCGCGAAGTACCCCTCCAGCTCGTCGCGCACCTCGCCCAGCGCGGCGGGATCCCGCCGGACCGCGACCCCCCGGCGGGCGGCGAGCACGCGCAGGGCGAGGTCGCGGTCCTCGCCGGGCAGGGTCAGCCGCACCAGCCCCGCGTCGGTGACGGCGGCGCGCATGGCGCCGTGCGGGCCGTCGAGGTCGTCCCACCAGATCGTCATGCCGCCTCCTCGTGGATCCACAGGTGGAGCGTCGCGTAGGCCCGCCAGGGCCGCCACGCCAGCGCCCGGGCGCGGGCCTCCGCGGCGCTGCAGGGGACGCCCGGCGCACCGAGCGCGCGCCGCACCCCCAGGTCGCCGTCGGGGAACGCGTCCGGGTCGCGCAGCGCCCGCAGGGCGACGTAGTCGGCCGTCCACGGCCCCACCCCCGGCACGGCGAGCAGGTCGTCGCGGACGCGGACGGGGTCGGGCGCGGGGTCGAGCACCAGCCGGCCGTCGGCGACGCGCTCGGCGAGCGCGCGCAGGGCGCGCGCGCGTGCGGCGGTGAGGCCGAGCCCCGACAGGTCGGCCGCGGCGATGCGCGCCGCGTCCGGGAACGCATGGCGCAGGGCGCCGTCCGGGGCCGGCAGGGGGGCGCCGGCGAGGGCGGCCAGCCGTCCCGCGATGCGCGTGGCCGCGGCCACGGACACCTGCTGCCCCAGCACCGCGCGGACGGCGCCCTCCACCGGATCCCAGACGCCCGGCACCCGCAGGCCCGGACGGGCGCGCACGCGGGGACCGAGCAGCGGGTCGTCGCCGAGGGCCTCGGCGACGGCGAGGGGGTCCGCGTCCAGGTCGAGCAGGCGCCGGGCGCGCTGCGCCAGCCCCGACACCTGCGCGTGGGCCCCGGCGGGGGCCTCGAGCACCACCACGTGCCGCCGCGGGTCGGGACGCAGCGTGACGACGTACGGCCCCTGCGGCCCGTCGACCACCCGCCGGTAGGCCCCGTCGGCGACCTCCTCGACGCCGTCCACCGCGCGCGCCGCCAGGAACGCCAGCATGCCCTCGGCGTCGAACGGCGGGCGGTAGGCGATGCGCAGGCTCAGGCGGCCCGGCGCCGGCCGGCGGCCCCCCCGGGCGCGCAGCGCCCGCGGCGGGGCGCCGAAGGTGCCGCGCACCTCGTCGTTGAAGCGCCGCAGGCTGCGGTAGCCGGCGGCGAGGGCGACCTCGCCCACCGGGGCGTCCGAGGCCTCCAGCAGCACCCGCGCCAGGTGGGCCCGCCGGGCCCGGGCGATGTCGCGCGGCGTGGCGCCGAGTTCGGCGACGAAGGCCCGCCGCAGCTGACGTTCGCTCAGGTGGGTGGCCTCGGCGAGCGCCGACACCGGGTGCGCGTCCAGGAACCCGGCGTCGATCAGCCGCAGTGCCCGGCGCACCTCGTCCGAGCCACCCGGCGCCGGCGGTCCCGCCGGGGCGCCGTCGGGACGGCAGCGCCGGCAGGGGCGCAGGCCGGCGCGCGCTGCCGCGGCCGCGGTGGGGTGGAAGCGCACGTTCTCGCGCCGCGGGACCGGCGCCGGGCACACGGGCCGGCAGTAGACGCCGGTGGTGACGACCCCGGTGACGAACCGCCCGTCGAAGCGGGGGTCGCGGCTGGCGATGGCGCGGTAGCAGGCCTCGAAGTCGGTGTGCATCGACGTCGAGGCTACCGCCGTCGCCCGCCGGGTTCCGGCCGTGAACGGACGTCGCTGTCGGGCGCGCGGCCGCGGGGGTCCCCGGCCCGCGCCGCCCCTGGGCGGGTCAGGCGCCCCGGTGGCGGTAGTCGGACTCCGCCCGGTACGCCCAGGCGAGCACCTCGGCGATGACGGCGTACAGCTCGGGCGGCACGTGCTCCCACAGGTCGAGTCCCGACAGGGCCTCGGCGAGCGAGGGGTCCTCGCGCACGGGGACCCCGTGCTCGCGGGCGGCCGCGAGGATGCGGTCGGCGACCGGGCCGGCGCCGCTGGCGGCCACCCGGGGGGCGTGGTCGCGGCCGGCCTCGTAGGTGAGCGCGACGGCGCGGCGCGGCCGCCGGTCCGGACGGGGGCTCACGCCGACAGATCCAGGCCGGTGGCGGGGGGTGCCGGGGCGAGCCGGGGGGGCGCCGACTCGCCCAGCGGCTCGACCCCCACGCGCGGGCGCGGGCCGTCGGGACGCAGGCCGGCCAGCGCATCGGCCAGCTCGGGCGCGCGCCCCGCCAGGAAGGCGCGCACGCCGGGGGCCGGCGAGCGGACCAGGGCGTCGACGGCGGCCTCCCCGACGACGGCCTCCACGGTCAGCGGGCCGAGCGCGTCCATGTGCAGCAGGAACGCCACCCGCGTCGGGCGCCCGCCGCGCCCGCCCTCGCCGCCCTCGCCGCCGCCGTCGGGCAGCACCCGCACCTCGGCCGTGCGGCCCCCGGGCAGCGGTATCTGCATGTAGGCGCCCGCCTGGGTGGGGTCGGCCGCCGGCAGCAGGGCGGGCGGCACGGCCGGCTGGGCCGCCAGGGCCTCCGCGGCACGCTCGGCCCCCCGGGCCTGCGCGGCGGGGGTGGCCGGGTCCGTGGCCAACCGCAGCAGCAGGTCGTGGAGGGTCGCGGGTCCGGCGGCCGGACCGGGCGGGGCCGTGACGCCGAGCCGCACGCGCGCGCGGCGCACCGCCTCGCCGTCGCCCGACACGGCGTCGGCGGCGATCCCCGCGACCAGCGCGGCGAGGGCGGCCGCCGGGGCGGCGGTACGCGCGGGGTCGGGGCCCGCGGCCGCGGGGGGCGGCGCGGCACCCCCGGCGACGGGCGAGGACCCGCCGGCGGGGGGCGCGGACGGTGCGGGGGGGAGGGCGGCGGGCGCCGCGGCGGGCGCCGAGGGGGCGCCGGACGGCGCGGCGGCGGGCGCGAGCAGGGCCAGCGCCCGCCCGAGCGGGGGGCCCTCGGACAGGTCCGCCAGCCCCGCCACCAGCGCCGGCGTCAGGGGCAGCCCGGCCGCGGCGAGGCGGACGAGCGCCGCCGCCTGGGCGGGAGTGCGCACGTCGGCCGCGCGGGCGCGCTCGATCAGCGCCGCGCCGAGGCCCCGGTCCCCGGCGACGGGTCCCGCCGCACCGGGGGCCGCGCGGCCGCCGGCGCCCGCGGGGACGGCGAGCACCTCCCGCAGGGCCGCCTCCAGCGCGCGGGCGGCGGCCCGCGGCAGCCCGGCGGGTGTGTCGGCGGCCGTCCCGTCCGCCCCCGCGGCGCCGGCGCCCGCAGGCGGGAGCAGCCGCAGCACGATGCGCTCGTCGTCGGCGTGCGCCACCTCGAGGCGGACGGTGTCGCCCGCCGCCAGGGGCAGGTCGGAGGCGGCCGTGACCCGGGTGCCGGCGACCGCGAGCTCCAGGCGGCCGCCCGTGGCCTCGATCACGCGCGCGGCCAGGACCTGGCCCGGCGTGACGACGACGACGGGGCGGAGCGTGACCTCCGGGGCGCGCGTGGAGGCGGCGACCGAGGGCGTGACGGGCGCTGTCCCCATGGGGAGGGGGATCGGCGCGCGCGGCGCCCGCCTTCAGCCCCGCGCCGTCAAGTCGCCCCCGGGCCCTGCCGATAGGGGCCACGAACGGATTCCCACCACGGACGGGATCAGTGCTCAGAGGGATCTACATCGCCGGCAGCGGGATGCTCGCCGAGAGCGTCCGGCAGGAGGTCGTGGCCAACAACCTGGCCAACGCCCTGACCACCGGATACAAGCGCACGGACGTCGCGACGGAGCCGTTCGGACAGTTCCTGCTCAGGAACATGGCCATGCCCGGCCAACCGGAGATCGGGACCACCAACATGGGGAACCAGATCTCCCGCCTCGACGTGATCGGGGCACAGGGGCCGTTGCGCAGCACGGGCAACCCCCTCGACCTCGCGCTGGTCGGCGACGGCTGGTTCGCCGTCGACGCCCCGGGCGGGGTCCGGTACACGCGCGACGGGTCGTTCACCATCGACGCCACCGGCACCCTCGTCACCAAGGAGGGCTGGGCGGTGCGCGGCGGGAACGGGCCGATCCGTGTGGACCGGGGCACGCCGGTCGGCATCGGGCAGGACGGATCGGTGACCCAGGGCGGACGCGTCGTCGGACGCCTGGCGATCACCGCGCTGGACCCTGAGAGCCTCGCCAAGGAGGGCGACAACCTGGTGAACGGGACGCCCGGTGGACAGGCCACCGCGCGCGTGCGCCAGGGCTTCCTGGAGGGGAGCACGGTGAACGTCGTCTCGGAGATGGTGGAGCTCATCCGCGTGATGAGGTCGTTCGAGGCGAACCAGAAGGCGGTCCAGGCGCATGACGAGACCCTGGGCCAGGCCATCACGAAGGTGGGAGTGGTCTAGGCGCGGGTGACATGACACGCGCACGCACGTGAGCTGGACCGCCCGAATGGCGGAAGCTCCCGGGGGCCCGACGGATCGACGGCACCCACGGCATGCGAGTCACCTCGCCGGCCCTCCCTCCGGACCACACGGACCGGAAGGGGAGTACGGCTGATGATCGATGCGTTGTACGCATCATCCACGGGCATGCTGGCCCAGCAGACCAGCCTGGACGTGATCGCGAACAACCTCGCGAACGCCACCACGGTCGGCTACAAGCGCGACCGGATGGACCAGGTCGATCTGGACTACGTCCCGTTCCGTCTGCCCGGCGGCCAGGACGGCCAGCTCGGGCTCGGATCGGCGCCGGGCCAGGTGGGCAAGGAGTTCGCCCAGGGCGTGTTCCAGGACACCGGCCGGCCGTTCGACGTCGCCGTCCAGGGTGAGGGCTTCCTCCAGGTCACCCGGGCGGACGGCAACCTCGCGTACACGCGCGCCGGCAACCTGCAGACGGACGGGCAGGGACGCCTGGTGCTGCCGACCGGCGAGCTGCTGCAGCCCCGGATCACGGTCCCGGCCACCGCCACCGACCCCGCCATCGGCCCGGACGGCCGCGTGACGGTGCAGGTGGGCGGCCGCATCCAGGAGGTGGGGCGGCTCGAGCTGGCCACCTTCGCGAACCCCGGCGGCCTGCAGGCCGTCGGCAACAACCTCTTCGTCGCGACCGCCAACTCCGGCGCGCCGCAGGCCGGCGCCGGCGGCTCCGGCGGGCGCGGCACCGTCGTGCAGGGCGTGCTGGAGGGCTCGAACGTCCAGCTCGCCACGGAGATGGTCAGCATGGTCACCACCCAGCGCGCGTTCGAGGCGTCGAGCCGCGTCGTCTCGGCCACGGACGAGATGTGGGGCATGGCGAACGGGATGCGCCGGTGAGCGTGCTGCCCGTCACCGCGCCCTCGCCGGCGCCGGCGCCCCCGCGGGCCGCCGCCGCCGCCGCGGCCCCGACGGCCGCGGCGCCCACCGCCGGGGACGACGTCGACCCGCGCGTGCGCGACGCCGCCCGGCAGTTCGAGGGCGTGTTCATGTCGATGCTGGTCGACGAGATGTTCACGGGCACGGAGCTGGACTCCGCGCAGCCCGTGTACGGCGGCATGATGACGCGCGCCTTCGGCGACGCGCTCGCCGAGTCGGGCGGCATCGGCCTCGCCGCGATGCTCACGCGGCAGATGGGCGGTGCGTCGTGACGCCCGTGCAGCGGTGCGGGGCGTGCGGGCGGCTCTTCCCCTTCCTGCCGCGGGAGCTGTGCGCGGCGTGCCTGGAGGAGCGCGAGGCCCGGTTCCGCCGCGTGCGCGACTGGTACCGCGCCAACCCGGGCGGCGCGCTGCAGGACGCGGCGACCGCCACGGAGGTCGAGGTCGCCCTGATCATGGCCTGGATGGCCGAGGGCCGGCTGCGGCGCGTGCCCGTGGGCGACGACCTGGCGGCGCCGATGCGCGCCGACGAGGAGCGGCGCGCCGCCATCCGGCGCACGCTCACCACAACCACCGACGCCGCCCCCGCGGCCGGGGCGCCCCCCGCGCCCCCGCAGCCGCGGCGCGGCCTGTACGGGAGGGAGCACTGATGCGCCGCCTGGTGACCGCACTGGCCGAGTGCCTCGACGAGGCCGTGGCCGTGCAGGAGCGCCTGCTCGGCCGCCTGCGCGCCCAGCGCGCGGCGATCGTGTCCGGCGCCTCCGCGCTGGTCGAGGAGGCCGCCCTGCGGATGGAGGAGGACGTCCTCCGGCTGGGCGGCATCGAGTCGACCCGCAACCGGATCGCCGCGGAGCTGGCCGACGAGCTGGGCGTGGTCGTGGCGCGCTGGTCGGCGCTGCGCGAGGAGCTCACCGACGCCGAGCGGCGGGCGCTGGCGCCCCGGGTCGCCCGCGTGGAGGAACTCGTGCGCGACCTGGAGCTGCAGAACACCATCAACGGCCAGCTGGTGCGCACCGAGCTCGCGCTCGTGGACACCTCCGTGCGCAGCCTCGCCGGCGGCGACCGCCGCGCGACGACCCGCGCGTACGCCCCCGGCGGGGCGGCCCCCACGCCCCCGCCGGCCTCCCCCGTCCTCCTCAACCTCGCCGCCTAGGCGGAGGGACCGATGGCTTCCACCTTCTTCGGGCTGTCGAGCGCCCTCAGCGGCCTCATGGCGCACCAGCGCGCCCTCGACACGACCTCGAACAACATCAGCAACATCAACACCGAGGGCTACACCCGGCAGCGGGTGGACATGCGGGCCGCGCCGTCGTTCCCGCAGCCGGCGGTCAACACCGAGGTCGCCCCCGGCCAGATCGGGACGGGCGTGCAGATCCAGGACTTCGCGCGCCTGCGCGACCAGTTCGTGGACCTGCAGTTCCGGGCCCAGACCGCGACCCACGGGCAGCTGGACGCCCGCTCCAAGAGCCTGGACCGGCTCAACGAGGTGATCGACGAGCCGGGTGACACCGGCCTCACCACCCTGCTCGGGAAGTTCTGGTCGGGCTGGCAGGCGCTGTCGCTGAACGCGGAGAGCCCGGCGACCCGCGAGGCGGTACGCGCCGCCGGGATCCAGCTGGCCCAGGGCTTCGCCGACACGCGCGCGCAGCTGCTGGCCTCCCAGGGCGAGGCCGACAGCCGCATCACCTCGACCGTCGACCAGGTCAACATCTGGGCGGGCCAGATCAACGCGCTCAACCAGGCGATCGGCAAGGTCGTCGGCGTGGGCATGGCGCCCAACGACCTGCTCGACCAGCGCGACCTGCTCATCGACCGCATCGCCGCCACCGGCGAGGTCGCCGTCACGACCCCGGGGCCCAACGGCAAGGTCTCCGTCGCGTTCGGCGGCCAGGTCCTGGTGGACGGCACGTCGGACACGGTCAACCCGCTCGCGGTGGGCGCCGGCGGCGCGGTCACGGTGGGCGGCGTCGCCGCCACGGTGACGACCGGGGAGCTGCGCGGCCTCATCGACATCCGCGATACCACGATCGGCGGCGCCGGGGGGTATATCGCGCGCCTCGACCAGATCGCCGCGGCCGTCATCGGCGAGGTGAACACCCGCCACGCCGCGGGCTACGGGCTGGACGGCGCCACCGGCCGCGCCTTCTTCAGCGGCACCGGCGCGGGCGACATCGCGGTGGACGCCGGCGTGATGGCCTCCACGGACGTCATCGCGGCCGCGCCCGCGGCCGGGGACCTCCCGGGCGGCGCCGACAACGCGGTGGCCCTCTCCCAGCTGCGGTTCGTGGCGCTCACCATCGGCGGCACGACCAGCACGATCGACGGCGCCTGGGGCGCCTGGGTGAGCCGCCTCGGCGTGGACGCCGACCAGGCGTCGCGCCTGCGCGAGGTGCAGGAGGGCGTCCTCGAGGTCGCCACCGCCCGCCGGGACTCGGTGAGCGGGGTGAACATGGACGAGGAGGTGGCCGACATGGTGCGCTTCCAGAAGAGCTACAACGCGGCCGCGCGGATGATCACGACCCTCGACGGGATGCTCGAGACGATCGTGAGCCGCATGGGCCTGGTCGGTAGGTAGTCGTCGTGCGCAGCGCGCGCATCCCCACGCCATGGAGGGCGTCGTGATCGGTCGAGTGGGGTCCCACCAGATGGTCCGCAACTTCCTGGCGGGCATGAACGACAACAACGTGCGCGTCGCGGAGGTGCAGCGGCAGCTCACCACCGGCAAGCGCGTCAACAACCCCGGCGACGACCCCGTCGGCGTGGGGCTGGCGCTGGGGATCCGCAACGACCTGGAGTCGGTGCGCGCCTGGTCGCAGAACATCGCCGACAGCAGCTCGTGGCTGTCGGCCACGGACAGCGCGCTGGGCAACCAGATGGAGATCCTGCAGCGCGCGCACGAGCTGGCGGTGCAGGGCGCCAACGGCAGCCTCTCCGCGGACGCGCGCGGGATGATCGCCACCGAGGTGCGCGCCCTGCGCGACCAGGTCGCCGAGGCCGGCAACGCGAGCCTGGGCGGCCGCTACCTGTTCGGCGGCACGCGCACCGACACGGCGCCCTTCGACCCGGCGGTGCCCGGGCCGGTCGCGCCCGTCAACACCGGCCTCCTGAACCGCGAGGTGGGCCAGGGCCAGGTGATGAGCGTCAACGTGACCGCCGACCGCGTCCTCGGCCCCGGTGGCGGGACCCCGGACGTGTTCCAGACGCTGACGGAGCTCGCCGACTCCCTCGACGCGAGCGACCTCAACGCGGTGGGTCGCACGGCGCTCACCCGGCTCGACGCCCACATGGACAACATCAACAGCCTGCGCGGCGAGGTCGCCGCCAAGGTCAACCGGCTCGAGCTCACCGGCAGCCGCTTCGCGATCGACGACATCGCGCGGCAGGACCAGCTGGCCGAGATCGAGGACACGGACATGGCCCAGGCGATCATGGATCTGCGCACGCGCGAGAACGTGCTCCGGGCCTCGCTGTCCGTCGGGGCCCGGGTCATCCAGCCGAGCCTGGTCGACTTCCTGCGCTGACGCCGTACGGCGTCCCCCCGCGGGGCGGGCGGCGCCGGAGCGCCGCCCGCCGGGGATGCTCAGCCGGTGACGGCCGGCTGCACCCGCGGGACGCCCTGCCGGAACGTCGTGGCGGCGCGCGCGGTGACCGGCACGATGCCGGTGCCCGTGGCCACCGCTGCGTTGACGCGGGTCCCGGTGAGGCCGTCCGCGGCGCGGAGGGTGACCACCACGGTCCGGGACTGGCCGGGCCGCAGGGTGCCGACGACCCACACCGGGGCCCCGCCGCGGAGCACCGTGTAGTTGCGGCGCGCGATCACCAGGCCGCGGGGGAGGCGCTCGGTGACCCGCACGTTGCGGGCGGCGGCGCTGCCGCGGTTGGTGACGCGGATGACGTAGCGCACCACCCCGCCGACGCGGGCGGTGCGGGGTCCGACCTTGGTGATCGCCAGGCGCGGCGCCCGCGGCGTCTGGGTGACCGTGCCGAGCGGCACGCCCGGGCCGGGCGTGCTCACCGTGGACGGCGTCGTGGTGTCCGTGACGGCGGCGGTGGCCGTCACGGTGAGGGTGGCCGGGACGGCGAACACCGTCGACTGCCGCTCCCGCTGGGGGTCGACCTGCACCAGCGTGGCGTCGCCGGGGGCGGTCGCCGTGACGGTCACCGTGCCCGGGCCGGCCGCGCGCACCACGGCCTGGCCCGCGCCCGCCGCGTCGAGCACGACGGTGGGGGCGACGGGGGTGCCGCCGGTGGCCGACAGGGTCACCGTGGCGCCGGCCGGCCCGCGGAGGGCGACGACGACGTCGCGCCCCCCGGGTGCGGTGGCGGTGGCGGTGGCGGTCAGCGTGGCGGGGGACGCGGTGGCGGCGAGGGCCTCGTCGCGCAGGGCGGCCGCGGCCGCGTTCAACGCGTCGTCGTCGGTGGGCCGCGCGGCGTCGAGCTCCGCCCGCAGCAGCAGCACGGCGACCTGCGCCGCGGCCGCCTGCTGGGCCTTCTCGGCCGTGGGCGCACCGGCCGGGGTCCGGTTCACCAGGATCCAGGCGATCGCCCGGTTGGCGTGCGTGGCGGGGGCCGGCGTGACCGTGACCGTCTCCGTGCCGGTGCTCAGCACCCGCTCGGCGTCGACGCAGTAGCCGACGCGCGCGACGCCGTCGACGACGGTGTTGATCGTGCCGGCCGACTCGCCGGGGGCGAGTCCACCGCCGGGCAGGAACAGGGCGAGACCGGTGCGCTCGATGTCCGGCGTGGGGCCGCCGGCCTGGCCGGCGTAGGTCTGCGTCGCGCCGAGCGCCGCGGCGATCGGTGCGAGCAGGAGGGCGAGCACCGCGAGCGAGGCGATGACCCACGCCCTGCGGGCTGGTGTGGCGGAGGATGCCGCACTCATGGTGACCTCCGGTCGGGGCGGATGGCCCCACCATGCCCACAGGCGACCCTCCGTTACCCACTCCCGAGGTACAGGTTCCGGCGCCCCGGGCCCCCTCCCCCGGGGGGCCTGCGACCGCGGCCCGGAGGGGCGTGGGCACCGGCTTTCCGCAGAGCCCGCGGCGGCGGCGCGAGGGGTCCCCGGACGGGTGACCCGGCCGCCCCTGCGCCCCGGAGCCGTCAGGGGCGGAAGGCCAGCAGCACCTGGGCGCCCGCGCCGGGGCGCGCGCGGATCTCGGCGGCGTCCGCCAGCGCGCGCATCAGGCCCAGGCCCAGCCCGAGGCCGGTGCGGGCGCCGCGCTCGCCCGCCTGCGGGTCGAAGCCGCGGCCGCGGTCGCAGACCTGCACCACCAGCGTGCCGCCGCTCACCCACGCCCGCACGTGCACGGCCCCGTCGGCGGGCTCCCCGTGCAGCGCGGCGTTGGTGACCGCCTCCGTGAGGGCGAGCATGGCGTCGGCCACCCGGTGGGGCGGCAGGGGGTCGGCGGCGACCGCCGCGACCGCCGCCCGGGCTACCGGCGCCGCCTGCAGGGCCGCGGGCAGCCGCAGGTCGACGGCCACCCCCGCGTCGGGCGGTGGCGGGACCGGATCCGAGACGTCCGGGGTCGCCATCCCGCCGCCGTTCCCGCTGCCGGACGGGTGAAACGGAACGCGGGCGTCCCGCTCAAGTCGGGCGGCCCGCCACCGATAGGGGGGCGGCGGAGACCGTGCCCGGCACGGGCCGCACGGGTGGCGCCGGATGCGCCGGCCGGATGCGATGGGAGGGATCAGGACGAGGTCACCGGGCGGCGCCGCGGGCGCCGGGCGGTGGCGAGGAGGTCAGGGGCACGGGGCGCACGCCCCGTGACGCCGGGGCGCCAGGGGGTGCGGCCGGCGAGCCAGGCAGGGTGACGTCGGACACGGATGTCCCGCCCCGTCTGAACGTCCATGCGACGGCGCGCGCGGCGCGCCGGGGATGACAGGCGAGAAAGGACCACCGATGGGTCTGCGGATCTACAACAACGTCGAGGCGCAGAACGCCCACCGTCAGCTCAACGTCAACAACACGGCGATGACGCGGACGATGGAGAAGCTGTCCTCCGGCCTCCGGATCAACCGGGCCGCGGACGACGCCGCCGGCCTCGCGGTGAGCGAGGAGATGCGGACGAAGATCCGCGGCATGAGCGTCGCCTCGCGCAACGCGATGGACGGGGTCTCGCTGGTGCAGGTGGCCGACGGCGCCCTGGCCGGGGTCAACGACATGCTCCAGCGCATGCGCGACCTGGCGGTGCAGGCCGCCAACGGGACGCTCACCGACCAGCAGCGGGGCAACCTGAACTCGGAGGTGCAGGCCCTGCTGGCGGAGGTGAACCGCGTCTCCAGCGACACGGACTTCAACGGCCTGAAGATCCTGTCCGGCTCCGTCTCGACGGCGGCCTCGGCGGTGACGCTCCAGGTGGGCGCCGAGTCGGCGCAGTCGATCGCGTTCACCATCGCGACCATGAACACCATGCAGCTGGGCGTCTCGGGCATCGCGGTCTCGACGGCCGTCAGCGCCTCCGCCGCGATCGCCTCCATCGACGCCGCCATCCGCGCGGTCAACACCACGCGCGCCGACATGGGCGCGATCCAGAACCGGCTGGAGCAGACCATCAACCGTCTGCGCCTGACTGCCGAGAACCTCCAGGCGGCCGAGTCGCGCATCCGCGACGCCGACATGGCCGCGGAGATGATCGACCTCACCAAGCGCCAGATCCTGGAGCAGTCCGGCACCGCGATGCTCGCGCAGGCCAATCAGGCCTCGCAGAACGTGCTGCGGCTCCTGCAGGGCTAGGCGCACCCGGACACCGAGGGAGTGGACATGACCACCACACGGGCCGCCGCCACGGACGCACCCCCGCGCATCGCGGTGCGGTCCAGGGTGCTCGGCGACATCGAGGTCGACGAGGGGGACGTGGTGCGGTTCTGCGAGCCCGTCCCGGGCTTCGCCGGATGCCTGCGCTACGCCCTCGTCCCGCACAGCCGCGCCGACGGGTCTGCCGACGGCAGCATCCTGTGGCTGCAGGCCCTGGAGCCGCCGTACCACGCGTTCATCGTGACCGACCCGTGGGGCGTGGTCGCGGACTACGCGCCGGAGATCTCCGACGCCGACGCCGCCCAGCTGCGCCTGCGCTCGTTCGAGGACGCCCGCGTGATGGTGATCCTCACGGTGCCCCGCGACGGGGGCGTCACCGTCAACCTGCGCGCCCCCGTCGTGTTCAACATCGTCGAGCGGCTGGCCAAGCAGGTGGTCCTGCTGTCCGACCAGTACCACACCCGCCACCGCCTGCAGGGGTAGCCGGCGCCCTCCCCGGCGCCGGCACGGCTCACGCCGGCTGGGCGACGGGGAGGGGCAGGGCGATGGGCACGGGCGCGCCGATCACGAACACCTGGGGTCCGCCGGGGACGATCGAGTCCTCGAATGTGGCGACGACGGTGGAGCCGGCGAAGGTGCCGAGCACCCGCAGCGGGCCGTCGCCGGTGTTGGTGATGTCGTGCGGCGCCATCGCGGGCACCAGCACCATCTGCCCGGTGCGCACGGGGGCGGTCTCGTCGCCCACCATGCCCTCGCCCTCGCCCTCGAGGATCACGAGGAACTCCTCGGAGCTGTCGGTGTGCACGCCCACGTGCGCCCCGGGCTCCAGCTCGAAGTAGACCGCCGCGCTGGCGGCGGTGCCCTCGGTGCTCGAGAACGGGAAGGCCACGCGGACGTGGCGGGTGGGATCCAGGGTGGACCGGATCTCGATCAGGTCGAGCCGGTTCAGGTCGATCGCGTGCACGGGTGCCTCCCCTGTCGTCTGTCGCCGCGTCGTTCACTGCACACCTGTGTGCAGTGAACGCGTGGGGCGACCGTACGCCCGAGGGGCGCCCGCCGTCAAGTCGGGGTACAGTGCTGTGCAATGAGCGGTGGCGAGGGCACGGGGCGCAGGGCGGCGCGGCTCGCGGAGACGCGGCGGCGGATCGTGGAGGCCGCGATGCGGCTCCACACCACGGTCGGGCCGGCCCGCACCTCGATCAGCGCCGTGGCCGCCGAGGCGGGCGTGCAGCGCCACACGGTGTACGCCCACTTCCCGGACGAGCGTGCGCTGTTCCGCGCGTGCAGCCACCTCTGGATGGAGCGGCACCCCTTCCCGGACGTCGCCGCGTGGGCGGCGGTCGCCGATCCCGCGGCACGCCTCGCCCGCGCCCTCGACGAGCTGTACGCCTGGTACGAGTCGGCCGGGGAGGAGCTCGCCGTGGTGTTCGCGGGCGCCCGCGGCGTGGCGGCCATGGACGAGAACCTGGCCGCCTGGGAGGAGGGCATGGCCGCGATGACCGGGGTGCTGATGGCGGGGCGACCGGAGCGCGGGCGTGCCCGCCTCCGCGTCCACGCGGCCGTACGGCACGCGCTGGCGCTGGGCACCTGGACCGGCATCGGGCCCGGCGGGGGTCTGCGCCGGGCGGAGACGGTCGCGCTCGCCACGGGGATGGTGGCGGCCGCCGCGGCCCCCGCGCCGTCCGCCCGCGCGCGCGCGGGAAGGGGCCGCCGCACGGGCGCGACCGCCTAGCGGGGCACCAGCGGGTCGCCGCGGTCCAGGCGCGTGCGCATCCACCCCAGCAGCCGCGCGCGCTGGTGGGGGTCGAGCCAGTGCACCAGCGCGTGGCGCAGCCGGGTGAGGGGGTCCGCGTCACCGGCCAGGGCCTGGTTGCGGCCCGTGCGCCACGCGATCCAGCCCACCAGGCGCTCCGCCTCGTGCTCGCTCATGTTGAGGCGGCAGAGCGTCTCGATCTCGTCCACCACGTCGTCGCGACCGGCCGCCATGGCGGGGAGCATACCGAACATGTGTTCGTCGTCGAGGGCCGCGACAGCGTCGCCTCCCCGCCCCTCCCGGTAGCCTGGTGGGCGTGGACCTGGGCCTCGCGGGGCGCGTCGCGCTCGTCACCGGCGCGTCCGCCGGCATCGGCCGCGCGGTGGCGGCCCGCCTGGTCGCCGAGGGCGCGCGCGTGGCGATCTCGTCGCGGTCCGCGGAGCGCGTGGGCGCGGCGGCCGAGGCGATCGGCGCCCGCCCCTACGTGTGGGACAGCGCCGACCTCGACGGCGCCGGCGCCCTCGTCGCCCGGGTGACGCGCGACCTGGGACCGGTGGAGGTGCTGGTGTGCAACACGGGCGGCCCGCCGCCCGCGGCCGACCCCCTGGCCGTCGGCACGGACGCCTGGGAGGCGGCGCACCGCACGCTGCTGCTGGCCCCCCTCGCCCTGATCCGGGCCGCCCTGCCCGCCATGTGCGCCCGGGGCTGGGGGCGCATCCTCAACGTCGGCTCCACCACCGTGCGCGAGCCCAACCCCGCCCTGGTGCTCTCGAACGCCGAGCGCGCGGGCGCGCTGGCGGCCCTCAAGACGCTGGCCCGGCAGGTCGCGGCGGACGGCGTCACCGTGAACACCCTGATGCCGGGGCGCATCCTCACCGACCGGCTCGCGGACCTCGCCGGCTCCGCCGGCGCGGCCGAGGCCGCCGCGCGCCGCGACGTGCCGGCGGGCCGGGCGGGGACGCCCGAGGAGTTCGCCGCGGTCGCCGCCTTCCTGTGCGGGGTGCCCGCCTCCTACGTCACCGGCGTCGCCCTGCCGGTGGACGGCGGGCTGCTGCGCGCGCCGTAGCCCCGGCGGCCGGCGGCCCTAGGCCGCGGCGAGATCCTCCACGCGCTCCACGACCCGTGCGCCGATGAGCCGCTCCATGCTCCGCAGGGCGAGCCGCTCGTCGTCCTCGTCCTGGCTCACGCACGCGCCGGCGACCACCGCCACCTCCAGGCCCCGGCGGGTCGCGTCGATCGCCGTGTCGCGCACGCACATCTCGGTGGCGGCGCCCATCAGCACGACGCGGGTGACGCCGAGCTCCTCCAGCAGCGGCGCCAGCGGGGTGTGGTCGAAGCCGCTGTAGCCGGGCTTCATCAGGAAGCGGTCGCCGGGCCGCGGGGCGATGCACGCCACCAGGTCGCCGCCGCGGCCGCGCTCCACCGCCTCGCGCACCAGCGCCGGCGCGTCCCCGTCCCAGGCGCCGCGGTCGTCGTTGACGTACACCACGGGCCACCCGCGCACCCGGGCGGCCTCCAGGGCGGCGGTCACGCCCCCGATGCGGGCGCGCAGCCCGGCCAGCAGCGCGTCGCCGCCGGGGTGCCGGAACGTGTCCAGGAGGTCGATGACGAGCAGGGCCGTGGTGCCGTTCGCGGCGTCCGGGGGCATGCGCGGCACGCTACCGGTCGCGGCCGCCCCGCAGGCATGCGGAGCGCGGAGCGACCGCCGCCCTTGACCGCGACCCCGGCAGGCGGTCACAGTCGTGACGTGATCGCGCCCGCCCGTCCGTCGTGCTGGTGGTGGCCGTCCCCGGGACGGCCCTCCGCGACGTCGGTGCGCATCACCGCCTAGACACGTCGCCCCCGGCCGCCCCTCGGCGGCCGCGCAGGACGACGACCGCCGTGCCCGGTGGCCCCCTCGAGGAGGTCGCCATGCCCGCACCGTCCCACTCCGTCACCCTCCGCCGCGGCCTGCGGCGCGTCCTGCGCCGCCGTCGCCCCCCGGCCGCCCCGCCGGTCCGCCTGCCCCTCGGCACCGGTGACGACGCGGACGGGAGCGCCGACTACGCGTCGCCGCGCCGGGACGCGTAGGCGCGCGCACGGGGTGTGCGGGAAACCCGCACGGCCGGTGGGGGGGTCCCGGGATCCGCTGCCCCGCCGCTCGTGTCGGCCCCCGCGTGCGCCGAGACCGCGACGGAGACCACTCCAGGGGAGGCCCCATGAGCGTGCGCGCTCGCCACAACGTCGTCATGCACGGGCCCGCGGACGCGCCGCCGGTCGTGTTCGCCCACGGCTTCGGCTGCGACCAGAGCATGTGGCGGGGCGTCGCGCCCGCGTTCACCGGCCGGCACCGGGTGGTGCTGTTCGACCACCTGGGGGCGGGGGCATCCGACGTCTCGAGCTGGGACCCCATCCGTCACGGCAACCTGCGCGGGTACGCCGACGACGTGGTCGCCCTGCTGCGGGACCTCGGGCTGCGCGACGTGGTCTACGTCGGCCACTCGGTGAGCGCGATGATCGGGGTGCTGGCCGCCTCCACGGCGCCCGGGCTGTTCGCCAAGCTCGTCCTGGTCGGCGGATCCCCCCGGTACGTGGACGACGAGGAGACCGGCTACGTCGGGGGCTTCAGCGCCGAGGAGGTCGAGGGCCTGCTGGAGGCGATGGAGGGCAACTACATCGGCTGGTCGGCGGCCATGGCCCCGGTGGTCATGGGCAACCCCGGACGGCCGGGCCTGGCGGACGAGCTGGAGGAGTCGTTCGGGCGGACCGACCCGCAGATCGCCGTGCACTTCGGGCGCGTGACGTTCCTGTCCGACCACCGCGCGCACCTGGCGGGCGTCACCACGCCGGCACTGGTGATGCAGGCGCGTGAGGACATCATCGTCCCCGTGGAGGTGGGGCGGTACCTCGCCGCGCACCTGCCGCGCGGCGAGTTCACCATGGTGGACGCCGAGGGCCACTACCCCCACCTGAGCGCCCCCGAGGCGACCGCGGCGGCCATCGCGGCCTTCGTGTGACCTCCGCCGCCCCGGCGTCCGTCGCGTCGCCGGCGGACGACGACGCGGCGCTCGTCGACGGCGCCCCCTGCGCGTACCTGGTGCTGTCGCCGGACGGGCGCATCCTGCGCGCCAACGGCACGTTCCGCCGGTGGACCGGGCGGGAGGCGGCCGCGGGGGCCGACCTGCGCGAGGCGTTCCCGCCCGGCGCCCGCGTGTACCTCGACACGCACGTGCTGCCCATGCTGCACCTGCACGGTCGGGCGCCCGAGGTCGCCCTCGACCTGATGTGCGCGGATGGCCGGCGCCTCCCCGTCCTCCTGGACGCGGTCGCGGTGCGCGACGCGACGGGCGCCCTCGTCGCAGTCCGGGCGGTGCTCCTGGAGACCACGCGCAGGGCGGCGCAGGCCCGCGAGCTGCGCCGCATGCGCGATCGCGAGCGCATCGTGCAGGCCTGGACCGAGCGGCTGCTGGCGCTCACCGAGGAGCTGGCGGCCGCGCCGACGGCGGACGCGGTCGCCGTCGCCCTGCTCGAGGCCGTGGCGCGGGTGGATCCCGACGGCGCCGTGGCCGTGGTGGTCGCCGAGGACGGGGGTGACCGCCTGGCGGGCACCCGGGGTGTGCCGGCCCTCGTGGAGGCGCCGGTGGCCGGCGCCCCCGGCTCCGTCGACAGGGACACGACGGTGCTGACGATGGCGGCGGGCGACCGGGTGCTGGGGCGGCTGCTGCGGCGCGCGGGGCCGGGCGGACCGGACCCCGAGGGGGCCGAGCGCTTCGTGCGGGCCTGCGCCCTGCAGGGCGGTGCGGCGCTCGAGCGCACGCGGCTGCTGGCGGAGCTGGCACGGCGCGCGCTCACCGACGACCTGACCGGGCTGCCGAACCGGCGCGCCGGCATCGAGCGTCTGGAGTGGGAGCTGGCGCGGGCGCGGCGGGGCGGCGAGGGCCTGTGCGTCGCCCTGGTCGACATCGACCACTTCAAGCGGTTCAACGACACGCGGGGCCACGCCGCGGGCGACGCGCTGCTGCGTGACGCGGCGGCGCGCTGGCGCGGCGCGCTGCGCGCACCCGACCTGCTGGCGCGTCACGGCGGCGAGGAGTTCCTGCTGGTGATGGGCGAGTGCGCGCTGGCCGACGCGATGGCCGTGTGCGACCGCGTGCGCCGGGCCACCCCGGGGGCGACCTGCTCGATCGGGGTCGCGGAGTGGGACCGCCACGAGGACGCCGCCGCGCTCACGGCTCGCGCCGACGACGCGCTCTACCGCGCGAAGCGGGCGGGCCGGGACCGGGTCGAGCAGGCGGCGCCCGGGGGCGGGGAGCCCGCCGCGGCCCTCGGCCGCGCGCTGACGGGGTGACGGGGGCCGCGCGGCGCGCGGCCCCGGTGGGACGGGCCTAGAGCTCGTCCTCGTCGCCGCTCGCGGCCTCCTCCTCCTCGGCGAGGTCGTCCATGCTCACCTCGGTGAACTCCTCGTCGGCGGCCGGGAACTCCTCCTCCGCGACGGGGGCGGTGACGACCTCCTCGGGCTCGTCCTCGTCCTCCTCCTCGTCCTCCTCCGCCGCGGCGGGCTCGCCCTCGAGCACCTGCACGAGCGCGGGCGTGAGGCCGGCGTCGTCGTCGCCCCCGAGGTCGGCCTCGTCGTCGTCGTCCGGGAGGGTCTCGAGCAGCAGCTCGTCCTGCTCCAGCGGGTCGACACCGGGCTCGACGCGCTCGAGGTCGTCAGCGGTGCCGTCCGGGTCCCACCGCACGCGGACCTCGCCGGCGAGGATCTCGGCCTCGGCGAGGGCCACCGGGTCGCGGGTCACCAGCTCCCCGGCGGCCGGCGGCGGAGCCGCCTCGGCGCGGAGCTCGGCGGGATCGGCGGTGAGCCAGAGGGTGATCTGGCGGGCGCGCTTGGCCACGGCGTGGACCAGCGCGTAGCGCGAGCCGTCGACGTGCTCCAGTGCCTCGTCAAGGCGACGTCCGTACAGCAAGCATCCTCCCCGTGGGTTCGTAGCAGGGCGCGGGCAGACCAGACATACTACCGCCCGTGCGGCCGACGGTCGTGCGGGAGAGCATCCCACTGGGCGCAAGGAGGCCTCGGAGACATGCTCGTGCTCACGCGCAAGGCGAATCAGAGCATCATGATCGGCGACAGCATCGAGGTCTCGGTGCTCTCCGTGCTCGGCGAGAAGGTCCGACTGGGCATCCAGGCGCCGCGCGACGTGCCGGTCTTCCGGAAGGAGGTCTTCCTGGAGATCCAGGCGCAGAACGTCGAGGCCGCCGGCTCGAGCCGCGAGGCGCTGGACGAGGCGCTCGGGATGATGAAGGACGGGGACGCCACCTAGAGGGTCCTCCCTCGAGGGCGTCGACCCCTCAAGACCTCGCGCGGGGGCACCGATAGCCCCTCTGGACGCCGCGCCCGGCACGGATGCCGACACCGCGCCCCGCACCGCCAGGATGGCGGGAGGGGACAGGTGAGCGCACGGCGTGCAGACCAACCTGACCACGCCCGGGATTCACGGAGGAATCATGGGTCTCACGATCTACAACAACGTCTCGGCGATGAACGCCCACCGCGTGCTCAACGGCACGCAGGGCGACATGAGCAAGGCAATGGAGCGCCTGTCCTCGGGCCTCCGCATCAACCGCGCCGCCGACGACGCCGCCGGCCTGGCCGTGTCGGAGACCATGCGCTCCCAGGTGCGCGGGCAGAACGTCGCCTCGCGCAACGCCCTC